>Ga0123355_10011898_pt1 | contig 13445 bp, 7 predicted proteins | sample TergutEmb28metaG_3_FD_89872 | JGI IMG/M metagenome (GOLD analysis project Ga0123355, IMG submission 89872) | Embiratermes neotenicus P1 segment gut microbial communities from Petit-Saut dam, French Guiana - Emb289 P1 | ecosystem: Host-associated > Arthropoda: Insects > Digestive system > Gut ...
GATTTTTGCCACTTTTCGTTGCCCCCTCCTTGCTTGCCTTAATGGCAAGCCGCGTCAGAGCCGCCTCAATTGGCAAAAATCTGTCACGAAAAGTCACCATTGTCAGAGTTGAATACAGCTTCTAATTGAGTATAAAATCAAATGTAAACACATACTAACCCGAGCCATATTGCTTTTTGCAAATAGGCTCGGGTTTTTATAAAATTGTACTGATTTCGAATTAATTTGCTATATGCTATAATATCTTACACAAACCCTCATAAAAGGAGGCCGTAATCACATGGCCGCATTACCTACCACTAAACATAATCTTTCAAAAGAAACCATAAAAAGCGGCGTAACAGACATGTTGCGTACCGCATATCGCAAAACCATTGCAACAGCTACCCCTCAACAGATATACAACGCCTTGGCCCTTACTATCAAAGAGCATGTATCCGCGAATTGGCTGGCAACTCACGAGCATTTCGATAAAGCCGATGTTAAAACGGTCTATTACCTGTCTATGGAGTTTTTGATGGGCCGCTTTATGGGTAACGCAATCTTAAACATGTCCCTTACCAACACAGCACAAGAAGCCCTAGAGGAGCTGGGCATTGACCTTAACATGATAGAAGAAGCCGAGCATGACCCAGGCCTTGGCAACGGCGGCCTTGGAAGGCTTGCTGCTTGCTTCCTGGACTCGCTTTCTACTATGGGTTACCCGGCATATGGCGCTGGGATACGATACCATTACGGCATTTTCGAACAACATATAGAAGACGGCCATCAAGTAGAAAAACCAGACAACTGGCTACACTATGGCGACCCGTGGGGCGTAAGGCGGGAAGAATACGCAAAAGAAATCAAGTTTGGTGGCCGGGTAAATGCCATCAAAGACGATGCAGGCGAATACCGCTTCGTGCTAGAGGGTTACCAGTGTGTACTTGCCGTACCGCATGACTACCCGGTTGTTGGGTACAACACAAACATGGTAAACACCCTGCGTTTATGGGATGCAGAGCCAGTAAACCGGTTTGACCTTCAAAGCTTCAACGAGGGCCAGTACGAACGCGCCCAAGAAGAACAAAACCTGGCCCGCACCCTAACCGCGGTACTATACCCCGCAGATGAATTTCTAGCAGGGAAAGAACTACGGCTACGCCAGCAGTACTTTTTTATATCCGCAACAATACAGCGTGTGGTGGAGCAGTTTGCACACAAGCACAACCATGACTTTTCTAAACTGCCGCAATATGTGCAATTCCAGCTCAATGACACCCACCCTTCCCTAGCAATAGCAGAGCTTATGCGCATATTAATAGACGGCTATTTCATGCCATGGGACGAAGCCTGGGAGATAACCCGCGCAACCTGCGCATACACCAACCACACAATCATGAGCGAGGCACTAGAAAAATGGCCAATAGAACTTTTTAGCCGCCTTCTTCCACGTATTTACATGATTGTGGAAGAAATAAACCGCCGCTTTTGCCAAAACCTAATACAATGGTATGGCAATGACCCGGAGCGTATCCGCAATATGGCCATCTGCGCAGATGGCCAGGTGCGCATGGCCCACCTAGCCATAGTAGGCAGCCACTCCATTAACGGTGTTGCAGAAATCCACACCAATATCCTAAAGGAAGTAGAACTAAAAGACTTTTATGAAATCTACCCAGACAAGTTTAACAACAAAACCAACGGCATCACCCAACGCCGCTGGCTGGCAAAATGCAACCCAAAACTGTCTACCCTTATCACAAACGCAATTGGCGACGGCTGGGTTACAGACCTTAACCAGCTAAGCAAGCTTAAGCCGCTATCTAGTGACGCGGCCTTTGCAGATGAGTTTATGACCGTAAAGCAAGCCAACAAAATAGCACTATCTAATCACATCTACCGGGAGCATGGTATTACCGTGGACCCTTCTTCTATTTTCGATATACAGGCCAAGCGCCTACACGAATACAAGCGCCAACTCATGAACATCTTCTATGTAATAGACCTATACAATACCCTCAAACTCAACCCAAGCCTGGACACCCAACCGCGCACATTCCTATTCGCGGCCAAGGCTTCGGCCAGTTACCGGCGCGCTAAGCTTATAATCAAGCTTATTAACTCTGTCGCGGACTTGGTTAACAACGACCCGGCCATGGACGGGCGGATGAAAGTACTGTTCCTTCCCAACTATAGGGTAAGCATGGCCGAGAAACTCGTACCCGCCGCAGACGTAAGCCAGCAAATATCCACAGCCGGCAAGGAGGCCAGCGGTACAGGCAATATGAAGTTTATGCTCAACGGCGCAATAACCCTAGGCACCCTGGACGGTGCCAATGTAGAAATAATGGAAGAAGTAGGCCGTGACAACATTTTCATCTTTGGCATGACCGCGCAGGAAGTGCAGGCGCTCACCAACACAGGCACTTATGCCCCTTGGGACTTGTACAACATGGACTATGACATCCGCAACATCCTAACCACGCTTATTAATGGGACGCTGGACAATAATCACGACCTTTTCCGCGAACTATACGAGGCAATGCTTAACGGCTATGGCGGCACCAGGCCAGACGAATACTACGTGCTTAAAGATTTTGCCGCGTACAAGGCCGCGCAAGAAGATATTAGCACCGCATACAAGGATAAAAACCGCTGGGCCGAGATGGCTATCCACAACACGGCATGCGCCGGAAAGTTTTCCAGCGACCGTACTATACGGCAGTATGCCAGTGAGATATGGAATATAGAGCCGGTGGTGAGAGTGTGAAAAATGGCGCAGCCATTTTTCTGCTTGCATGGTGCTAAACCTTAGAATGGAGATCAACATGGTAAAAAGGCAATTGCAATGGGCCTTAACAATTTTTGTGGGCATTATAGTTATTGTTGGTGGGGGCAGCATGCTGGTGCGGCATGTAATTGGGCCGCATGTGCAGCGGCTTCCTTTTGTATCCAACCGCGATGTAGTACCTTTTCATGAGAATTTTGGGTTTGACCCAGAAATCCCTATTATGGTCTACGGCTATGCATTGCTGCAAGAAAGTGACGCACCACCGCCATTCGTTGAATATGAGAGCCAGGTGGTTTACTTGCCTGTTGCGTTTTTGGCATACCACTATGACCGTTTTCTGTTTTGGGACGAGTACGCACAGGTGCTTACAATAACAACCCATAACGAGATGCTGGTATTTCACCCAGGGCAGGTGCAGTTTTACCTCAACGGCTTCCCGCAGTACATGACCAACCCAATACTAATGGTAAATGGCAATTTGTTTATGCCAGCTTGCTTGGCAGAGGGCCTGTACCCCCTAACCGTATACCACAATACCGAAAACAACATAGTTATTATAGAAAACATAAATACTCAACACACCAGGGCAGAGCTAACAAGCCGTACAGATATCCGCTACGGCCCAGACAACCGCTCCCCCATTGCTGCCCGTGCGGCATCCGGGAGTAGGATTACCGTGTTCGAAGAAAGCGAAAACGGCGACTTTACCCGTGTCCGGAACGAGGACGGCATTGTAGGATGGGTAACTACATCCTCTGTAGGGGCTTCACATATAGGCGTCGATGAAGTAATAGAGCGTGAAACACTGCTTGATGGCTTTGTAAACTACGCCATCCGCCGCACAGCCCTTTGGCCAACAGGCCGCACTGTAATAATGGCCTGGGACAATATAAGCGAGCCGGCGGCCAACAATACCCGTATGCAATCACCCATTTACGAAAGTATTAATGTAATTGCGCCTACATGGCTAAGGCTGGATAGTGTTGATGCAGGAGTAGCATCTATAGGGACGCAAGAGTATACCGCATGGGCACATGAGCAAGGGGTGCAAGTATGGCCAACATTTGAAATTGCCGGCGGCCAAACTCGTGCATTCTTGACCAATAGGGCCGCACGCCAGAGAGTTATAAACCAGTTGGCAAACTTTGTGGACGAGCTCAACCTGGACGGCATAAACATTGACTTTAGCCCCGCAAGCCCAGCAGAGGGGCCATATTTTGTACAATTTTTGCGCGAGCTATCCCTCCGCCTTGGGATGCGCAGTGTCGTACTTTCCGTTAACATTGCAGCACAAGAAACGGCGTTTTATAGCCGCGAGCTGTTGAGATATACAGTGGACTTTGTATTTGTTTTGGCACTGGACGAGCATGGTCACGACGCGCAGTACAGTGGGCCGGTGGCTTCTTTGCCCTTCGTGGCCGAAAGTGTTAACAACATGCTTGCATATATCCCACAAGAGCAGCTTATACTTGGGCTGCCGTTTTACAACCGCATTTGGCGTGAGGTTATTGGCGACAATACCCAAGAAACCAGGCAAGTCCAGCACTTTGGCACGGCATATACCCGCGAGTGGTTCGAGTACAATAACGCCGTGTGGGAATGGCTGCCGGAGGTTGGCAGTTACTACGGCAGGTTTGCCGCCCACGAAGGCGATGACATAGTGTACTACCGTGTATGGCTGGAATGTGAACGCAGTATGAGCGAAAAATTGCAAGTGGTACTGGACAATAACCTAAGAGGGGTAGCTCTCTGGAATAGAAATTTCAGGCACAACGAGGAACTTTGGGAAGTCATGGGTCAGCACTATAGGAGGTAGCTGAGAATGGAAACTACTATGCACAAAGTAAGCAAAGACACCGTTGTTTATGCCATGAGTGCTAAAAACAAGCCAGTGCTGTATGCAAACCCCAGCGAAACTATACAGTTTGAAACATGGGATGCACTTGCTGGGCAAGTAAAATCCGCAGATGGCGGCCTGTCCGGGCTTGACTGGGGTCGCGTAAACCCAGCCTCCGGGCCTGTATATATTAACGGCGCCCAACCGGGGGACGTGCTTTCGGTTAAAATACAGTGCATAGACATAACTGATACAGGCGTAGTCATATGCGGCCAAGGCATGGGCGTTATGGGCGCGCACCTGGAAGGTGTAACGGTAAAAATTGTGCCTATAAAGGATGGCTATGCGCACTTTTCCGACAATATACGCCTACCTATAAACAAGATGATAGGCGTGATTGGCGTATCGCCAGCACTTGATGACGGCGATATCCCATGTGGCGCACCTGATTACCATGGCGGCAATATGGATTGTAAAGAAGTAAAAGAAGGTGCGACCCTGTTACTACCCGTAAATGTACCGGGCGCACTACTCGCAATGGGTGACCTACATGCAGTAATGGCCGATGGCGAGATAGGCGTATCAGGGCTAGAAGTATCCGGCATGGTTACGGTCACGGTTGATATAATAAAGGGCAAGGATTTGCCCCTACCCATGATACTCAACGACGATTTTGTCATGACTCTGGCCTCTGACGTGGACTTGGACATAGCAGTTGATATGGCCGTAGCCAATATGGTGGACTACTTAGTAAAAAATGCAGGACTACCCCCACACGACGCGGTGATGCTAGTCTCACTAGCGGCCGATGTACGGATATGCCAGGTGGTTGACCCCAAAAAGACTGCAAGGGTGGAGTTTCCGCGCAACCTGCTACCAGTTTAAGAAGCTGACCACAGCGCAACTAATTGTGATGGAGATTAGTATGAAAAAATACACAACTTTTTTATTCGACGCAGATGATACCCTATATGACTACCGCTTATCTACTGCATATGCGCTCAAATCCATGTTCGAACAATGCGGGTTTGCTTATAGCGACGGCATACAAGCGCGATACGGCGAGATAAACCGCGCCGCATGGGCGAGTTACGAAAAAGGCGAAATTTCCGTAGATGACATGCAAAAGGTAAGGTTCTCGCGGTTGTTTGACGAAATTGGGGTCTATCATGACCCAGAAAGTTTCAACGCTGGATACCTTTACGAGTTTGGGAAAGGTATATACCTGATTGAAGGCGCATTGGAAATATGCCGCGCGATATTTTCGCGCAATAAGCACATTTACATTGTCACCAACGGGCTTGTCGCAACCCAAGAAGCAAGGGCCAAACACTCGCCACTTAATAAATACATCACCGGCTTCTTTGTTTCACAGATAGTAGGTCACCAAAAGCCAAGCCTTGAATATTTCCGTCATGTATTTACTCATATATCGGCTTCAAAAGACGAGATGATAATAATCGGGGACTCGCTTACAGCAGATATAGCAGGTGGCAACAACGCCAGTATAGACACATGCTGGCTAAATATACATGGGACCCAAAATCACACGAACATTAAACCAACATATGAGATACATAATTTGCGCCAACTACAACAGTTTATTTAAATAGACTTCCCTGGAAACGCCCTCGGCGATAAACCAAAAAAGGAGCCCAGCCTTGACACATATCATCCCCTACTGGAAGCGATATCAAAGACTAATAGCCATAGGTGTGTTTTTTCTTATTCTAGAATCCTTCGGCGATTTGTTGCAGCCTATGGTTGTGTCTATGATAATAGACCAGGGCGTAATGGAAGGCGCGCTGGATGTAGTATTTAGGCTTGGCGGGCTGATGCTTCTTGTTACGGTTTTTGGGGCCACATGTGCGGCTATGCGCTGTGTTATGGCCAGCCGTGTTTCGCAACAGTTTGGCGCGGACCTTAGGCTGGATTTGTTCGCCAAAATCAATAATTTTTCCTTTGCTGCACTTGGCCGCAGGGAACCGGCATCCATGATTACGCGCATGACCAATGATACATCCCAGCTTGTGGGTTTTACCAATGGTATGATGCGTGTCTTTTTGCGCTCGCCTATTTTGCTGTTTGGTGCTATTACCATGACATTTATGCTTAACCCGCGGCTTGCCATGATCTTGCTGGTGGTTGTGCCGCTAATTGCCATCCTTATGTACATAAGTTTGCGTGTAGGGTTCCCGCTTTTTACTAAAATGCAAGAAGCCCTTGACCGCAACAACGCCGTACTGCGCGAGTATCTATCCGGGGTGCGGGTTGTTAAAGCATATAACACCTTCGACCAAGAGATTGACCGCTTCGATGTATCCAATTCAGACTTGGCCAACACCGCAATAAAGGCTTCACGGGTTATTGGCGTGTTTTTCCCAATAATATCTTTTGCGGTTAACATTGCTGTGGTGGCTACCTTGTGGCTGGCACGGAGCTGGGTGGCCGATAGCCAAATGAACGTAGGGCAGGTTGTGGCATTCTTAAACTATGTAATGCAGATAACGATGTCCCTCCGCATGATTTTTAATGTGTATCAGATGTTTATACGGGCAAAAGCTTCTGCCAACAGGGTTGGGGATATCATTGCAGAGGAGGATACAGAAGCAGATAACCGCCGCGCTCATACCGCCTTAAATATTACATCTGACACAAGCAACCCCGCTATCGAGTTTGCAGGTGTAACATTTGCTTACCCAGGGAGCCAACACAGCGAAAGTGAACCCGTACTAAAAGATATCACCTTCACCTTGCCCAAAGGCGAAATTTTGGGGATTATAGGCCCAACCGGTGCGGGGAAATCATCGCTGGTTGGGTTGTTGCCGGGCTTTTATATGCCGCAGTCTGGCGATGTATATGTAGCGGGCGTAAATACAAAAGACGCAGACATAACCGCTCTAAGGGCATCTATAGCCTATGTGGCCCAACAAAACACGTTGTTCCATGGCACAATTGCCAACAACATACGCATGGGCAAAGCCAACGCCACAACAGAAGAAGTAGAAGATGCTGCAATGGCGGCAATGGCCCATGATTTTATTGCTGCGTGCCCCGAGGGCTATGACACCATTGTCAGCCAAAAAGGCGTTAACCTGTCTGGTGGGCAAAAACAGCGGCTGGGGATTGCTAGGGCACTGGTACGCAAAGCAGATATACTAATATTAGACGACTGTGTAAGCGCAGTAGATGTAGAAACAGAAGCCGCCATATTGCAAGCCATAAGCAACCTTGACCCGTCACCTACCATTGTGATGATAACCCAGCGGATATCATCGGTTATGAACTTACGCCATATTCTTGTAATGGATGCCGGCAAAGTGGCGGGCTACGGCAGTCACGACTATTTGATGGAGCACTGCGGCGTGTATCAAGAAATTTATCATTCGCAATTAATAGACTAAACACTAAAGGGGGGGGAGTCATATGCAAAACCAGCAAAATACCACGTCACCACCGCCGCCACCGCCAAGGATTGGCATGGCCCAACCTATGATGCACGGCGGCAACCGCTTTGCGCGGGTAAAAGAGCGCCCCCGTAACTTTGCCAAAACTGTAGCTCGCTTACTTGGCTACTTTCGTGAGCAGTGGTTTGTGTTGGTTATTATATTTATATTGTCATTGGCATCATCTGTGGCGGCACTTGCTGGGCCGTTCCTTATTGGCCGCGTAATAGACGGGCTGGTTGCCCCGGCAGATGTGCCGGAGCTTGCGCTGATTTTTCTTATCTTGCCTATTATGTATGCTTGGGACGGTATAAGCCACTTTATGCAAACATGGGTAGTTGCAGGGGCGTCCCAAAAGCTTGTTAAGACTTTGCGTGGGTTATTGTTTAAGCATTTGCAATCCCTTCCTATAAAATTTTTTGACTCACATATGCATGGTGAGTTAATGAGCCGCCTCTCCAACGACACAGACAACATAGCCGGGATATTGGGCATGGCGCTGGTTTCGCTTTCATCTGTAGCCATAACCCTTACTGGGGTATTGGTTATGATGCTGTGGCTGTCTCCTACTATGACATTTTTTACGCTGGTGTCGGTCCCTTTATTTTTCCTTGTTAGCAAGGCCATCGCGTCTCAGACGCGGAAGTACTTCCGCAGCCAGCAAGTAGCGCTGGGGATGCTTAACGCCAAAATCGAAGAAGATATATCCGGCATGGCAGTTATCAAGGCCTATGGGTGCGAAAACAGCGCAGTAGAAGAATTTGCCCGCATAAACGAAGACCTGCGCTACGCCGGTACCCGGGCGCAAATATGGTCCGGCTTTATAATGCCCGCAATGAACGTGATAAATAACCTAAGCCTAGCAGTTGTGGCCTTTGCCGGTAGTGTACTTGTCATAAACGGCAACCTTACTGTGGGCATTATTGCGACATTTATAGCATACTCGCGGCAGTTTAGCCGCCCACTAAACGAGATGGCAGGGGTGTACAACCAATTACAATCCGCCCTAGCCAGTGCGGAGCGTGTATTCGACATCCTGGACGAGCCAGTAGAAAAAGAAGACCCGCCCGGTGCTGTGGCATTAGACAGCCCGCGAGGTGACATAATTTTCAAAGGTGTTGGCTTTGGCTACAAGCCCGGCGTACCGGTAATAGAGGACTGCAATTTCCACGCGCCCACAGGGTCTGTTATAGCGCTAGTGGGGCCTACCGGTGCTGGTAAAACCACCATTGTCAACCTGGTTACGCGTTTTTATGACGTAGATGCGGGCAGTATTGTACTAGACGGGCGGCCTCTGGAAGAATACACAAGAAGCACATTGCGCCGCGCCTTTGGCATAGTACTTCAAGACACATACTTGTTTACCGGTACGATAATGGACAACCTGCGCTACGGCCACCCAAGCGCAACAGAAGAAGAAGTAAAGGCTGCCGCTAAGCTTGTAGGGGTAGACCATTTTATAAGGCAGTTAGCAGATGGTTATAATACAGTGCTCACAGAAAACAGCCGCACGCTAAGCCAAGGCCAGCGACAGCTACTTGCCATAACCCGCTGTGTACTTGCCAACCCAGCTATACTGATATTGGACGAAGCAACATCCTCTGTAGATACGCGTACAGAGGTAAAAATCCAACAGGCCATGGGTATGCTAATGCGTGGGCGCACCAGCTTTGTAATTGCCCACAGGCTACGCACAGTAGCCGGGGCGGATCAGATCCTGGTCGTAGATAGTGGCCGCATTGCAGAGCAGGGTAACCATGACTCACTTATGGCCGCCGGGGGCATATATGCGCGTATGTTTGAGATGCAGTTACGGGGGCTGGGGGTGTAATATTTCTACACCCGCCCACCATCACCAAGCCCCAACCTGCGAAGCCTAAGCACATTGGCCAATACAGAAACAGAGCTAAAACTCATAGCAAGTGCCGCAATCATGGGGCTAAGAAGCGGCCCCCCAAATACATACAACACACCCATAGCAACAGGTATCCCCAGTATGTTGTACATAAAAGCCCAGAACAAATTTTGCTTGATATTGCGCATTGTGCGGCGGCTCAAGTATATAGCCCTATGCACCCCGTTTAAGTCACCCCGCATAAGCACAATTTCAGCCGACTCTATGGCTACATCTGTGCCTGTGCCTATTGCTATGCCTATATCGGCCATTACCAGCGCTGGGGCATCATTAATGCCATCGCCTACCATTGCAACTACCCGCCCGGTATCTTGCAATGCCTTGACATGCGCGGCTTTGTCATGAGGCAATACTTCTGCCTCTACATGAGTGATACCGGCTTGCTTGGCCACGGCTGCTGCTGTTAGGCTATTATCACCGGTTAGCATTACTATATCTATGCCCATGTCTTGCAAGCGGGCAATGGCGGTTTTACTGGTAGGCTTGATTACATCTGCTACAGCTACCAGCCCAGCTATCTGCCATTTGCATTGGGCTTTATTTTCTAAAGCATCGCAGTTTAAAGATACCGCCACATACATGGGTGTCTTACCGTCATACGCTAAGCGCTTACTGTCGGCCATGAAGCCGGTGATATCCACATCATATGCCTCCATCATCCTTGCATTGCCTATAACCACACCAACATTTTCTACAACTGCTTCTATCCCTTGCCCAGTAACGGCTGTAAACTGCTCCACAGCCGGCAGCTCCCCATATTGCTCCTTCCCATAGCGTGCAATGGCCTCCCCCAGTGGGTGCTCGGACATTGTTTCTGCGGCGGCGGCAAGCTTTATTACATTATTCATATCCGTATCATGCAAGAGTACATCTGTTACATATGGTCGCCCTTCGGTTATGGTACCGGTTTTATCTAGCACGACTGTTTTAACTTTGTGCAAAGTCTCCAGCGCTTCGCCGCCTTTGACCAATATCCCATTTTCTGCACCCTTGCCGGTGCCAACCATTATGGCGGTAGGTGTTGCAAGCCCAAGAGCGCAAGGGCAAGCAATAACCAACACACTTACAACTATAGTAAGCGCGAATGCAACGTCTTGCCCGGCCAAGAGCCAAGCCCCGCCAGCCAAAAGCGCAAGCACAATAACCACATGCACAAAATGCCCAGAAATAACATCTGCCAGCCGTGCAATTGGCGCTTTGGATTTTTGCGCATCTTCCACCAGTTTTACAATTTGGGCAAGCACTGTATCCTTGCCTACATTTATTGCCTCGTATCTTATTGCACCGCTCCCGTTAATGCTTGCACCTATTATGGGGTCTCCGACCCGTTTCATAACCGGCATACTCTCCCCAGTTAGCATAGACTCATCAACAGCAGTTTCGCCATGTATAACGGTGCCATCTACAGGCATTTTTTCCCCTGGCCTTACAACAATAACATCCCCAACCACTACATCATCAACAGGGATTTCCGTTTCTGCATCCCCTTTTATTACCCGCGCGCTTTTGGGCGCTAAGTTCATCAACTTTTGTATCGCTTCTGATGTCCGGCCCCGGCTTTTTGCCTCCAGATACTTACCCAGTGTGATTAGAGTCAAGATGACAGCGGCGGTTTCGTAGTAATACATATTGTGCCCGCCCCTAAACACGGCCTCCCAGGTAAGGAATAAACTATACAAGAACGCTATTGCTGTACCCTTTGCTATAAGCGAGTCCATATTGGCCCGGCCACGTACCAGCGCACTCAGCCCATTGCGGTAATACATGTGGCTTACCACCATGACCGGGATAGTCATAAGTAGCTGTGTTAGCCCGTTAAAAATAGGGTAGTGCATAGGGTCAAAACGCGGGGGTATCCACCCTAGCCCCAGGCTATGCAATGTCATTGGCACCATAGAAAACAACGTTAACGGCACAGTAAAAAAAGCAGACAACATAAACCGCCGCCATAGCGCACTTATATCATCTGCCTTACGTTCGGCCTTGGCCGTGTCGCTTTCTTGTACATATAATTTAAACCCGGCCCGCTTAACCGCCAACCTTATACGGTCATATGAAATAATACCCGCATCGAATGTGAGGCTTAGCTGCTCTGTCGCAAAATTAACCTGCCCGCTTGCACCTTCAAGCTTATTAACAACTCGCTCTATATTTTTTGCACATACGGCGCAGGTCATACCGCTTATATTTACTGTTAGCTGTGTCATACTATCTCCTTGCATTTCGTCATGCTATATATTCTATATCATCGCGAAATTAAAGGCAAAATAAGAAGGTGCTGTAAAACCGCATAAGCAGTTAACAGCACCTTCTGGTAGGTTAAATCATGTGTGAGTATAGCGAATATTTCGCTATACTAGCTAAAGCTACCCGTAAGAATCGCCTCAAGAAGAATCATAAATGCTTCAAGGTTAGCATTTATCATCCCTGGCCATGTCGCCTCAATAAACTGGAAATTATCTAGTACTGTATGAAGCACCGTTGCAGAAAATCCATCAAAAATGTCCATCACCGCAAACAACTGCGCTGCAAGCTCTGCGTCAATATTGTCAAGCCTCTCTAACCCAACAAAGTTTACAACCGTATGGCCGCCAAATAAGAAAGCCAGTTGGTCACTACTAAACCCAATAACATCCGGGATAGAAATCAGTTCAAAATCATGCTGGCTGGTAAGCTGTGCAGCTATGTCTGTTACTTGCTGCGCAACATCGTCGATATACGGCTCAACAAGCCCCAACATATATGCTTGCATTAACAGATCTGTTGGTGATGCGGCAAATATAGCAGCTTGAAATTCAACTAAGCTCTCGAACGAGTCGAATGGGAACTGCGAGCCCATGTCTTCAATTCCCATTTCTGTGAGTTCGGCTCTTATCATCTGGTATTGCATTAGTAGAAAATCTAAAATGCCTTCGTCTGCCATAATAGCCTCTACCAGGGATGCGAGTTTAGCATCGTCAAGTACTGGCACAGACCCAGCACCATATATAATATATGGGCCTTCGATAATAACATCGGCATTTACCATCATCAAAATATTATCGCGTTCACGAGCCGTAAGTGACTCCAGGTAATAGTACGCACCTACAAGCCCTACTTCTTCTGCACCAAAAAATACATACACGATTGTATAATAATGCTCCAATTCTAGCATGCGCTGGGCGCTTTCCATAAGTAGCGCTGTGCCAGATGCATTGTCGCTGGCGCTTGGGTATGGTGGGGAGTCGTAATGTGCACCCACAATAATCATGCGCTCGCTTTGGCCGGGAAGAGTTAGCACAACATTCTGGCTTACCCTGTCAGCGCGAATCTGATAATCACGGTCTACACCCAGTATCCATGGGGATGTTACATTGTCCCAGTTAAGGCTCCCAAATGTTTGTAACCCCATGTCATGTACCTGCCAATAGGTAAACTCTTGGATGGCGATATTGTCCCAATCATGGCCCATAGCCAAAAGTTCTTCAACTATCC
>Ga0123355_10011899_pt1 | contig 13445 bp, 13 predicted proteins | sample TergutEmb28metaG_3_FD_89872 | JGI IMG/M metagenome (GOLD analysis project Ga0123355, IMG submission 89872) | Embiratermes neotenicus P1 segment gut microbial communities from Petit-Saut dam, French Guiana - Emb289 P1 | ecosystem: Host-associated > Arthropoda: Insects > Digestive system > Gut ...
CTCTGACCATTATCTCCGTAACCGTTCTACTTTGGACATAGGTGTTTTGGATTATATCGGTATAGTTTAACATAAGGAACACTCTCCCGAAGTCTGGCACATTCCTCCTGGGACACCCTGTATATGGAGCTCCTAGTAAAGCCAGAAATTTTAACATTGCATATATATGTCCCTACGCTTGTCAACGCTAAAAGCAATCTCTTTCTATTTGCTGCACAATGTTTCAACACTGAACCAATGCAGAGTGGTTTCCTGTGTCACAGTTGTGTGTAAACACTTTGCCAGCTAGCAAGGTTACCCTAATTAGCCATGAATGCATAAGTGTCATAAGTCTTGAAAGCATATTGCACAGTTAGTTCAGTCTTGCATTAATTAGTGGAATGGAATGGTGGGTCAAAAAACTGTTATTTTAGTAACACGCAGCTGGGTAACGGTTGTTAGGTTGGGGGATGGAGCATTTTCCCCAACTGCCTTGCAGAAGTTGCGACTTATGTCGCTTGAGAGTTTGCTGTTCCACCCAGTAGTCGCACTACAGTTTTCGTCAATGGAACGTGACATTTCTTGTGTAAAACGGGCTCGTCTGCTGTCTCAGAATCAAATACAAGAAATCATAATGGATTCAGACAGCGATGAGGAGAAATATTACACTTCTGAGGACATGGAGGACAACGAACCATGCCCACCTTCATGATGGTCTTCAATATCATAGCCTCCAAGCCCAGATTTTACCACCAGCAGCTCTGAAGATGAGGATGATGTTGGTAATGTGGCAGGTCAACAGCCACAAGGGGTGTAGAAGGATTTGGCCATAAACTGTACACGGACAACTTTTTTATCTCCCCTGACCTATATGACGACTTGGCCCAGAAGAAAATTTTCTGTTGTGGGACAGTTAGGCTAAATAGAAAGGGCATGCCCAAGGACGTCAAACCCAAGAAACTGAGATTGAAATGTGGTGACATTCGAGTAAGGACCAGGGGTGACTTGATGGCTGTGGTGTGGAAGGACAAGAGAGACGTGTGCCTGCTGACAAACATTCACGATCCACCCAGAGAAGGCAATTATCATTACGAACATGGGAATGCGATAAAGCTGGCTATTGTGGCGGATTATAACTGTCACATGGGTACCGTTGACAATGCGGATAGAATGGCCAATAGCTACACGGCCAGCCGCCGAACATGGAAGTGAACAAAAAAGCTCTTTTTCCACCTGTTAGACCTGGCCATTGTCGACAGTTATATCCTTTTATCTTCATGTGGTGGGAAGAAAATTTCACACAGATTTTCATCTCACCCTTATCAGAGAGATGCTGGCACAGTCTGGGCATGAGCTATGACCATCCATGCCTGTAGGGAGACCAGCCCCAGCTTCTACTAACATCGGAAGACTGGACACGCGTCACAATAAGCACTGGCATGGCTGCAACCCCAAGCAGCGGCGTTGTTGCGTGTGTTCAGTGAGGGGCGTGATGCAAACTGTGGTATTCAAATATGTCAAGTGTGACGTGGTGCTTTGTGTGGACCAAAGTTGTTTTGAAGATTACCACACAAAAAACGACTTATAAGACATCTTTTCATTCGTTCTCCATGCAAACTGTTGGAGCCTTGACCACAATGTAAGTAAAAGAACATGGATATTTACAACTTTTTTAGAAACATATGTTCTCCATTATGCAATAAGGAAATTACAGCAATTTTAAGGCATCCTGGGCAATGTCTGATTCCTTCCCCACAAACTGCTTTTTGTTTCACAAATTTATCTTGCTTAGTTCTCGAAATATTCAAGTTTTTCGAAAAGCAAGTGCAAAATTTAAATACCCCACGGAATAATTCGGCGAGCTGGGATTTACAGATGGGATTTAAAATGGTACGCTAAGGGTTAAACTAAAGAAATAAAAGAAAACAGCTTTTTTGCAAGATGGAGCATGATCAGACACTGTTATTACTGTTATGTATACTTCAAACACACCTTTATCTGACAGGATAATTTGAGACTACTATCCTGCTTGATTTAGAGTACAGTTATTTTGGCCACCATACCCACCCCACATGAATCCTGATCTTACATGTGACACTTCCTTAAATTTCATATGTACAGCAATCACCCTTGAAGTACTGCAGATCTGAGAAGAGAAACATCATCAGATATATTGCTACTGATGTTTTGTGGTGAAGAGTGCAAAAGGTTGAATGTATGTACAATGTTCTTGAGGTGGACAGTGCAAAGAGCATGTTTCTAAATAATTTTAAGGCACAGTGAATGCCTACTCCACACTTGCTAACCTTCATGTTAATGACTGGTATTTTTGTCATATAATTCTTTAAATAAAAGTTGTACAAAATAAAACCAGTAAATTCTGTAACAACTGAATGGAATACCTGTTGTATCCTCCGAACAGGATAATAACAGCATTCTGTCTGGACTGAATGCTACACGGTACACTGGCCCATTATGCCCATGGAGAGTTCTGCTTGTTTCAGCTGAGCGATCATCCATCATGCGAACCAATACATCATCTACAAAACAGAGCCAATGTGTATGTCCTTACACTTCACTTCAAGTCACTGAAACAGGTGAAACACGATATTGCTGGGCATAAGATTGTGACTGTAGGGAGGATGGACCATAACCATTCAGCCACAGTGCTGCTGCCAGTCACACTTGTGATTGGCAGTGGGGACCCAGTGATTTACACCTCTTTGAATGCCTTAAGAAGTACCTGGCTGGCAAGCAATTTGCAACCAATGCCAATATGACACACACAGTCACTTCTTGGCTACAGACAACACTTGAAAAAATGTATTCAGCACCAGGTACAAGCCTTTGTGCCATGGTGGGATAAATGCTTAAATGTCAATGGTGACTATGGGGAGGTCTGATGCATACCATCTTCCACCCATGTGTCATAAATCCATCAACAACAGACTCAGCAGCAGTGTGTTTGTTTCCCATAATGGACTGGGTCTTACATTAAGTCAAAGGCATCCTCTGCCAGCCACCATCCACAGCATTATTGTACAGAGTTCACACCAGAAATTAACTCCTCCCTGGTGCCAAATTGGGTAATGGCTGGAAAGATGAAACAGATCATAACTGAGGCATTGGCCACTGACTGTCCCAACATACCAAAACAGTACTAAAATTTGCAACCTCACACTTTCAACAGATTTAAGATGAAGGATAGCCACTTCTTTACAAAGAAACATCATTACACTCTCTGCACTTCAAAAAGTCCTTACCAGCCTCTCGATCAATGTCCTGCAACTGCTCTGCCGACTTCATTGCTCGTAACTTTTGGGGAACGAGTGTCCAGACCTTGACAATGGAGTCTGTGAACCCCACTGCCAACAGACTCGAGTCTTCTGACACCTCTGCACTTGTCACTCTGTTGATAGCAGGCATAATTTAACAAGTGGTGAGAAATGAGAAACCAGATTTAGCTTATGTTAAGAATTTGGGAGAACCCAGTTAACATGGCAAAACTGGCATCCAGGGGGAAGTGAACCCCATTTTGATCAAGATGGTTATTACTTATATATGTGTAATACAGCACTATACACTTTTTTATGTGGCACAACAGCCCAACTTGGGCCTAGACCACCAAGTTTTCAAGGTTTCTAGATCACACGATTAGATACACACTTAGTGGGACTCCCCTGAATAAATGATCAGCTCATCGCAGTGGCTGCTACCTACACAAAGTGTAACAAACACAAGAGATTAACAGCCATGCCCTCGGTGGGATCTGAACCCACAATTCCAGCAATCACGCAACTTCAGACCTACACCTTAGACTGCACAACCACGAGGATCAGCAGTGCACCATACATACCCTACATATTTAAGATGCCATTCAGTTTAACATGTGTATTAATTTACAGATGTGTAGTACATACCCTGTGTATTTAAGACCCCATTCTGTTTAACGTGAGTATTTACTTATGAATGTAGAACACTCTATGGCACATACCCTGTGTACTTTGGACCCAAAATCAAAGTTGAAAATCATGCTAAACATGTTCACTTCACAGTTAAGCAGAATTTATTTTTAAGTATCGCTAAGCAGTATGAGTACCAGATAAGCAGAAAGCTGCCTTCCCACCATAATTGTACTCACACATTTGCAGCTATCATTACTATTTCAGAGCTCAGATACACAGTAAGAAACTCACACTCCAGCTGAGTTGAGCAATGTGTAGAAGCAGACTGACGGAAGTGTTTCAGGGCCCAAGGTGACTCTCTTGGAGGCCTCTCGTAACGCCTTCACCTTCTCCAACTTATCAGCATCTTTCCTGCAAGCAGGATTTAAGTTTGTGGATACAGCTGACTGCTCTGAACACTAATAAAATATAGCCATGAAATGTGACACAATCCAAGGGGCCATTCCATGTGAAATCAACACAGCAGTTGATAAACCCACCTTGTATTTCAACAAAATTTTGTAAGCCTAGAGAGTATTATATGTAAGTGATAAATATGGAGGTTTTCCTTACTATATCACTTACTTTCAGAGATAATGCATTTTGAACTTTTAAGTTTCCATTGCCTGAAAAATGCTTCACCAAAATGCTTGTAACTCTGGTTCTAATTGAGATGGCAACTCTTCCTTGTACCAACCAAAAGCTCTCAAAGGGGCTCTGATTTGGTATGCCACACATAATACAATACGGCATATTAACATTTTGACCTGAACACTGAAATCTGACTTTATGACATCATGAAATGCTTCCTCTAACTGTGCTGATCTGACATAGCATAACCTGTAAGAGATATGAGCAGGAATTTTTAATAACATATAAACATGGGATTCAAATATGCCCTCCTGTACAAGCAAGCAGTGAACATACATAGTAATAAATTATGACATTCCTGGTTCATGTGAGAACAGCTCAGTTGTTCTTTAACAAACTTGAAAAAAACATATAATATCTTATTTAGTGTTAATCTTGATCTAAACAAACTCTAGGCCCTTGGAAGTAAAAGAAAGTGTGCAGTAGCCACAGAGTTTGTCTTGTGAATACATTCTCAGAAACATCTCATACAAAGGAAAGAAAACTGGCCTGGAAACTTAAACCAATAAAAGTGTCATATGTACTGTAGGGTTACACAATATCAGGCTAGTTAGGCTCTTTACACAAGTGATAATAAAACTTCAGGTTCCACAACAGGTGTTGGAGTTCTTCAATTATGAATGGAACATCATCTTCTCCAGAACTCTGATCCATAACGTTTAGTAAATAAATGTTAATTTCTTATAATTTTGTTACTTGTTCACATTTTCTAAAAATTCTAATCCATAGTTACACCATGTCATATGTTTTATCTTGTTTTGTTGGTCCAAGACTATCAAGTCTATAACATTAATACCATCATATGCATCTCCTTTACGAATTCAGTTTATACATAAGTAACAGAAATGACTCGATAAGGAGAAAAGTACTTTCAGGATCAAGGTCTTCTGTCAAACTTAGTAAAGTATCAGGAAAATTGTCACATAACCATAATTCTAAAATTCAAACAACACAAACTGGACCTGGTTCAGTGTCACATGTCAAAGAGCTATGAATTCAATCAATCTGACACTCACAAGTCTGGAAGTGGTATTCTATCAACTGGAGGTGCATTAGGGTCAGATTTAGTCTTCTTGGAGAATAGTGGATCCTTTTTGGCCTTCTTCTTCTTAGGTTTATCTGTCCCATCACCTTCTCCATCCTCCTCCTCCTCCACAGGAAGGTACTGGATGTCAGGCTCCTTCAGAAGTCCGTAGTACACTTTGGCCTTGTTATCTGTTGGCAACAAGCATTTCTTTGGGCACACATCAAAACCACAGCCACAAAACATACATAGTTTTTGGCACAATGGAACGTGTTATAGCAAGTTCTATAAGACAGACATATAAAAAGAGAAGGAAAAGCACTACTCATTCTTAATCTTGACACTAAATCAAGGTGAGTGGTCAGCTTCACATCTGGCTGAATGATGGAGTAATAACTGTAAAAAGTGAGGAGACATGAACAGTTCCAAATCAGACAACATGCTCATCAACACAACACTTTTAAAGACGGTGCATATGAAATCAAAATCAAACTTGATATTAATCAAACAAAAGAAATGTTCAGTAAAGAGAACAGTACCTCTGGCAATGGTAAGTGTTCTATGAGAACAATGTCTGATGAGTGTTGTCAACCAAAATGTCAGAAGTCTATATTGCAGTTTCCTCTGAAACACCAGTTACTATGAAGAAAGTGAAAACACGAGAAACATAATGTCCGAAGATAGAGCTCATTTTTTAAGTAACTCCAAGAAGAAACACTGCCAGACAATACAAAGAGTCAATAACTCAACAAGGAAAAAAGCTTAAAATAATGATAATTGGAGACAATCATGCTACAATTTGTGCCACTGAACTGCGAAAGAATTTAGTTGTAACTCTTGAAGTATCAAGTTTTGCAAAACCAGGTGCTAGAATGAGTGTTATCACAGACACTCATCCTTTATCCTTTTATGTGTGCCATATGTGACCTGGAATTAATATTTAATTAATTAATTAATTCTACAATAAGCATTTATGTCTTATTCTGCATCCAACAGGTTTTCCTTTTATGGATTTGTAAAAGGTAACACAATTCCATTACAGGTCTGGACAGGCCCTGAGGGTTCCAGGAGGTTGAGGCTCCCAGATTTCAAGACAATTGGCACATGAAGGTAGTAAGGTTGTGAGCCCTATGCACTGGCTGCCTTTACCCCCCCCCCAAGGAAATATTCCTGGTGCTCATTTCTGTTAGAGGCTGAGTCAAATCCAGGGTCACACTGCAGCTGGAAGGATTATGTCAATGAAAAATTCCAATGACACCATCAAGAATCGAACCCACGACCTTCCAGGTTGTAGCGCAGTGTCTCAACCAACTGCGTCACCGCGTGCTTTATGTATTTGTAGAATGCAAAAATAAATAAATAAATCTACTGGAATATAGAAGTCATAAGCCTGAGGAACATAATTTAAAACATCACAAATGGCTGTAAACTGTACTGAAGTAACATAGAGTGCAAAGGAAAGTACTTCTTAATTGGCACATACACAATGTTTACTGCCATCTGCCAGTCCACTGGATCACTCACCCTGTCGAGTAGCCTCCCCCACCACAGCACCTGCGGTGGCTTCTATCTGCTGCTTATTGCGTGCAACACCCTCATACATATCAAAGTATAAGTGCTCCTGGATAATGTTGAGAACCACACTGTGCTTCTTTTCCTGCAGGTGTCTCTTGAGAATGGATAAGGTGTCCCTTGACATTCGGATGATGAATTCACTTGACCTAAAGAACAACAGATTATTACCTATGAGCAGTAGGTGGTAGCATCTGTTTGGTCTGCATGCAACGTCTATCAGTACCATACACATTCAACAGCAAAGCAATACACAAATTAGATATGGTAGCCAAAACCAGCAAATGCATGTAAGTGTATGAAAGTATATTATAAACGCAGTATACCTCCTACATGTTTCGGCCACTCACGTGGACCTCTTCATGGAGGTGTGTTGCAAAGGATGGTTACATTCATATATTACAAAAGTAAGGTACACAGTATGCATTATGTCTTTTCTTTCATGATTGTGACATACTATATACCATCTACATAAATCATTACACCTTAGAATTAATCACATAAAAATTTTGTGTATGTATTTTAAAATTGAATACATTTTTAAGCCATTTACTTTTTAAGAAATCACGTTTTACATATGTGCATCAATTCAGAAACTTCTGTAATACTCGATTTATCTGTCCTCTGTAATGCATTTCCCTGAGGGTGGCCACATGAGCGGCCAAAACACGTAGGAGATATAATGTGCTTATAAAATACTTTCATATATTTATGTGCATTTGTAGGTTTTAGCTACCATATCTAATCGCTCAATGCACAGTTACTGATCACTTAAAATCCAAACACATATGTTTGCATTTCACCTGTCTACAGTGGAGAAGATGAACCATACCCTGAGTCAACAATGGAAAACAGGTGATAGGACAATATTAAATAACTCTAAACGACCCATCATATGGTGTGGTTAACATAATATTCACATGCTAAAGCACAGTGTCTTTAGATATGAGGGGGTGCTGATAAGTTCTTAGCCCGACCTACTTCCCGATGTTGTAGGACGGAATCGATAGTCTTGTTGGAAAGAGGGGTGTCTTCATGTGCCGAATTGCAAGTCTTTTCTTGTTACAGAGGCTGAAAGGAAGCACGTCTGGCGACACACGTGATTTCAACAACGTGGAGACGTGAGCTGTCATCAAGTTTTTTTTTTCCTGCAAGGCAAGGCACTGAAGGAAATTCACGCCATTCTGAAAGAAACATTAGGGGAACATGCACCATCGTATGCCACCGTCAAAAACTGGGTGGCCCAGTTTAAACATGGTGATTTTTCCACCTGTGATGCGCCTCGTCCTGGATGAACCAAAACAGTGACCACCCCGGAGATTATTGATCAAATTCACGACCTAATCTTGGAAGACCGCTGGATTTCGGCTAAATCAATAACTGAGCAACTAGGCATCTCACGTGAGTGGGTTGGGTCCATAAATCATGAAGATTTGGACATACGGAAGCTCTCCGCGAAGTGGGTCCCGAAATGCCTGAATGCGGATCAAAAATATCAACGTTGCCAGTTGTCTGAACAACTTTTGGAATTTTTTCGGCGCGATCCAAATGATTTCCTGTCGCGATTGGTGAGCATGGACGAAACCTGGTTATATCACTATGACCCAGAGACAAAGCAACAATCAATGGAATGGCAGCATAGCAGTTCACACCACCCCAAAAAATTCTGAGTGCAAAAATCCGCTGGAAAAGTTCTCACCTCGATTTTGGGGGGGGGGGATGAAGATGACCCTCCTCATTGATTATCTTCCAAAGGGTCAAACTATCAATGCGGAGTATTACTCACCTCTGCTGGTGCAATTGAAGGACATTTTGAAGGAAAAACACAGTGGAAAGGTCACCAAGGGGTTCTTGTTCTTGCACAACAACGCCCCGGCTCACTGGGCACTTGCAACCCAAAAGAAACTGGCCTACCTGGGCTTCCAGTGTCTCGATCACCCACCCTATTCTCCAGATCTGGCCCTGTCAGACTACCATCTGTTCCCTGGACTGAAAAAACAATTGAAAGGTCGCCATTTTTTATCCAACATGGAGGTCATTGCTGCCACAGAGACCTGATTGGACAGACAACCTTCTGAATTTTTTTTTGAGTGGCTTGCAAAAGTTAGGGCCACGGGGTAAGAAGTGTACTGAGCTTCATTGGGAGTATGTTAATCCCGAGTTTGGTCGCTGTAGCTTGTTTCCTTCCTGGTCGGGCTAAGGACTTATCAGCACCGCCTCGTATGATTTCCCAGGTGACCTTTCAATTAGTCCATTCCACTATAAATCTGTAATTCATACTCTTCCTTGTAGAAGTGAGTAGTAAAAATAATCCAAAGTCAATGACAGATTAAAATGTTGAAGGTAAATGTTTCTTCAAAAGTGTGCATGAACAGCTTGCTACAGTGCATCTGATAATCAGTTCATGAAAACAAGCAGAAAATTATGCCTCACTTACTCTTATACAGCAATAACCCCATGCCAAATATGGTAGCAACAGGTTATCCATACTGTAGCAGGGCAGCCTGAGTTTGAATCCAAGGACTACCATCCCCAGATGAGAAGTAGGGTGATTTCATATCATTCAATGGAATAACTATTTTTGTAGGAAGAAAGCAGTTGTCGGCAGCTCCTGAGGGATGTATTTCTTTAATTTTATGCTGAGTGGCTGAACAAAAGCTGGGGATACATATTTGGTATTGTATATGTCATACGGAACTAAGTCTCCAATCCAGTGGAAAGTCATGAACTTGCACTTAGCACCCATAAACTATCTGGTGTGAGGGTTTTCAGCTTCCCACACACACACACACACACACACACAAATTGCAAAGATAGGCATGACGGTCAAAACCCCAGGTCTGATACTCTCGCCGTAATGTGACTCAGCTTTGCGCTGTGCTGGTGACGTGAACACTCGGTGTTGAGTTTTCAAAAAGAAAGGATGTCAATCCTATTTTGGAAACCAACTTGATAAATTACACACTTTCGGACTTGCAAATTGGAGACAGCAATAGTCTTAGCAAACTGAGTGATGGTAAACTAAATGAATTAACTACACAATTATTTATTTTGCAGATATGTGGCATATAGTAGCTGATACTGCATGTTAGAGCGCTAGCAACATAAGTGTGTAGGTGGATCAATATACAACCTACACCCTTATGACAGTGACTCTAAGAGCTCAGAGATTAAACTGTATCCTATAATCCTGAAATATATATCTATTAACCGGATATCAAGGTTTCCTTTGTGTGTGATTGTTGGAGCCCAGTGTTTATACACCTCAATTATACCAAGCACGAAAAATTCCCTGGGTGGAGCTCATCTGCACACTTAACTGTTAGCCAGATGTCTCACTATCCACCTAAAACATTACCAGACTTGTATCAACATCATCTTGCAGAAGAGTTACCTACTGGTGCCTGACCAAAGGCAATTGTTGGTGGTTGCTGGTTTTGATGTTCTGTTACAATACTTTCATACTTTTCCCCAGTCTCACTCCCACAAGGAATAAGTATGAATTACATATTACTAATGACCTGATTCATCCAATCTCTTGACTTGAGTCCTCCAACCTCTTTCACTGGGTCAGGATGAGGAAAGGTATGTATCAGTCTATAAATCACCAAATTTAAGTCCCTGGATTGGAAAGAAGGAAAGTGGAAAGTTTGACAAAAAATGAGTTCAATTCCTATTTACAAGTATAATTTACATCACAATCAAGGTACAAGTTCTTGTTTTTAAGCTTTCGCCATGTTCTAAATGTAATTTGTTCCTTTTTGGGTAATTCCCTGGCGTCTGAGTTCTAACTGCCAACATTTCAGAACTCACTATTTGTTCCATCTTCATAGGCCTATGAAGATGGAACCGATGGCGAGTTCTGAAAAGTCGGCAATTAGAACTCAGATGCCGGGGAATTACCCAAAAAGGAACAAATTACAAGGTACAAGTTCTCCACTGCATACTTAAAATCATCCCTCACAAGTTTCATCCTCAAGAGCTCTCCAGATCATAACCCCTTTACCTCCCTCCCATCACATCTTGCCTTATACTGTTCCTGTTACTTAAAAAAAATTATCTTTCTACTGTCACCTTATGTTTTGACAACTAATGATGCTTTTCACAATGTAGTTCCACCCACCATACAAAAGAATTAAAGAATCCAAGGACAGGTGAGTGTCTCTTCATCTGTCACTCTATATGCTGGACTGAATATCAGGTCTCCCAGTCATCTGGCAGGAATAAACCATGTAGCTGCAGCCCAACATCTGCTGGTCATATGGAAGGCTCACAACTGTCCCACATTTATGTTAAATTAATCCTCGAGTTTTCAATTTCTGCTCCTGCTTAGGTAAGTATTACAATGCTCACACACCCCAATTAATACTTTAAGAAGCTGGGTGGCTTGCAGAAGACAATGAACTGCAGTGATAACAATGCAGTCTAAAAGCAGTGATGACATCAACATAAAACTACTTACTTGAATGTGTCAGTGAGCTCATTGCCCTTCATGTGGTCCTTTTTGGTGACATGCGACAGTCGCTTGAGGTCAGCCTGGTAGTATTCTTCATGATCATAGCCAAACCGTTCCATAAACTGGATGGCTTGTTCTTCATGGCCATTGTAAACCAGTTCCAGATACATGTGCACAAACACTGGGTACAGGATCATGCCCAGTTCATGCTGTAACATACTACAATGTATTAACATGCAGGTATACTAGATTCTGGCACCACATGGTGATGAGTGGTCAATTTCACATTCCAGTTTATTTGTCCTTGGAAAGCATTTAATACCATCTGTGAAGATGGCAGGGTGGAACCCAGAACTGATATAAACACAAACCAACAACATTACTGCTTCTGCCATGAATTTTAACCCACGTTCTTCAGCCCAAAATCATTTGGAGCTATTTAAACTCACACTTTCATGACACATGTACTTTGGCCCTTCTGCAATAAAATGGAAGAGGGAATACTGCATTTGGTATAGTGACTACGATACGGGCTAGACACATGGAAAATCGTTCAATTCAAAGCAGTAAAAAATTATTCTCTTCCCTAAAACATCTAAACCAGCTCCAGCATGTAACTAGCCTGCCAATCAATGGATTCTTTCCACAGGAGTGCAGCACCCAGGGTGTGACAATGACCACTCACCTCCATCTGGAGTCCAGAATAAGCATGACAGCTATACCTCCACTCCTGCACATGCCTTTATGGCATGCAATGGGGCAACTTTACCTTCACCTTCTGCACTAAAATTGTGAGTTCAAATATAAAACAGCCAGACAGAGGAAGCACTAACCCACCACGTTCTCCCTGCCACATGTGAAGCACAGCACAAAAGTCAAGCTTCACAATGATGAAACAGTACACATGCAAGCACACATACAAATAAAAGTGAGCCATGAAGAGTACAGTGAATGTACCTAACATACATTACTGGTACAGGATTACATGTTGGGGTCAACATATCGTGTTCTGTGGTTGTGATCTAAAAGTGTCACCATAACTTGCAAAATGAAATCAATGTCGACATCCCTGAATACTGCTTCACAAGAATGCAAACAGTAGACTGCACACGAAACTGAGGGACCTCTCAGAAGGATTCATGGAGGTAGTAACATACAAATGGGAAATAAAGTTGGTGAAGTACAATGTTGTATCTGACTGTTCCCTCACAACTGTAGCTACCGAGTATTATTCAGAATAGATTACCTTGTATATATCCAGCGCTCCCTCGACAAATCTCTTAAGCTCAGTATAAGCACCTTCATAAACTTCTGGGTCTCCCTCGCTCTTATATGCAGACAGCACACTACTCACTTCTGAGTCAGTCTGGGGAGTCTCCTCAGTGCTTCTGACATCTGTTAGGTTTGCCTCCCTCTTAAGTAACTCCTCTGTGTTCTGGAAACATATTGTAAGAACATAAAAATATGGTATGTTAAAAGTAGGCGTGGAATCAGTTGTTCATTTCTTGGTTCTTCTGTATCGTCCCCATATGGTTGTCACCAAGTTGTGCACAATGCAACTGAACATGTGTTTAATGAATGTTTAAAAATTCCTGCAAACCACAAAAAAAAAAAAAAAAAATAAAAAAAAAAATTTAAAAAAAATACTTCAAAAAAAATTATAATTTTAATATATTAAAAATTAAAAATCCCCCACCCTTTTAAAAGAAATAAAAAAAAAAAAAAAAAAAAAAAAATTAGAAAAGTAATTATTCAAAACCTTACATAGAAAAAACCTTGAATTAATTTTTCAGTTGCTTTTATCTGGGTTTACCAAATC
>Ga0123355_10011900_pt1 | contig 13445 bp, 8 predicted proteins | sample TergutEmb28metaG_3_FD_89872 | JGI IMG/M metagenome (GOLD analysis project Ga0123355, IMG submission 89872) | Embiratermes neotenicus P1 segment gut microbial communities from Petit-Saut dam, French Guiana - Emb289 P1 | ecosystem: Host-associated > Arthropoda: Insects > Digestive system > Gut ...
GGGCACAAGGTGGCCCGAAACATGTTGAGCAACTTATAAAGGAGAAATAAATATAATACTAAGTGACATCTAGTTGGTTTCTTATTCCACATTGAACTACGATGCACGGTCAACCACACATCATATTTATCAAAGAAATATTCGACTTCTGCTCTGAAATATGGTCAAAGCAACGTAAGTCTACTTAAGTTTCTCGAAATACTGGATGGATTAATTTAAAAAAAACGCACAGGAAAGAAAATTCCCATAACGGGCAAACGAAAATTACAGTAGGCAATGCGAACTTCGGTCTTCTGGGTTATTACACGGCAAGTAGTAGACTCCAGTTGAAATGTGATGGCACACGTTGTCGTACGGAAAGGGAAGTGAATGGGAAACTGGCGAATGGAATTGGTAACCAGTACCCTTCACACTACCTCGGAACATGGCGTATCCAGCATTACTACCGCTGATGCGCAAACCTCGCCTGCCAGTAGCCGACTGAACTGACTGAATGGACTGAATGGACTCGTCCGTTAGCCGAAAGACGAGATTTGTTTTCTGCGCGTCTCTTGTCACAATTCAACTGACCTCTGATAATCTCTTACCGACTCTTCGTGACAAACTATCGGTCCCATCCTCAGGGTTGACCTGAGGATGGGACCGATAGGTTGTCACGAAACATCGGTTTGTGTTTACCGCTACTCGCTGCGTAACAGCCCAGAAGAGCACTGTTCTCTGCTACTTCGAGACCGAAGTATGAAATCACGTACGGTAGACAACATTATACCTACAGTGCATTTTTAGTTAATTTCACAAAATTGCGAAAAGCGACTATTAGCTTCGTCATATCTGTCCGTCCGTCCGTCCATCCGTCCGTCTGTCTCTCCGTCCGCACGGAACAACTCGGCTCCCATTGGAGGGATTTTCATAAAATATGAAATTTGTTTATTTTTCGATAATGTGTCGAGAAAAGTCGAGTTTCTTTAAAATCTGACGAGAATAACAGTTACTTTACACGAGGACCAACATACATTTTGGATCATATCTCGCTCAGTTATTTTAGAATGAAAAAGTTTCATACAAACGTTGTACAGAAACTGGAAACACACATTTTATATTCAATAACTTTTTTTTCAAAATCGTACCGTTTATGAGATAATTTGGAAAGATTCTGTAAAGACGGGCAGGCTACAGATAACAATATGGCGTATGTAAACTGCATGCTAGATACCTAAGGCTACAAATACACACACTCAGGTAGTATAATTCTCACTGCTGCAACAATGGTTGCATGAACGTGCCTCAGCATTGCGTTACACGTTCATTTTTTGAAGAGATATCAGAGTAAATATATTTTAACAATGCCCCATTTGACTACTTTCATTAGTACCATTTATCTCCAATTCATCCCTGTAGAACAATATGTAGATAAATTCTATCATATCGTCTACGTGTGCACACAAATTGCATTCAATCACAAGTCATCAAAAAGCCTACGCCCTACTACTTCTTTCAGCGATAAATCGCCACACAGTGGAATAGGCCTATATAATATTAATGTACATGTTTTACTTGCATAGTTTTTAAAACACATATTAGCAGCTACGAATATAATATGGATATTATGGCTAGTATGATTTTGACATATTTTAGTTAAAATTCATTAATGTGCCATTGATTGTGGTGTTTGTAGTTAGATATTCTGCATGAAACACCTTCATACACAATACACAACAAGACGCGACACAGGAACTTGGTCCTTCTGCATTAGAAACTTCGAACTTAGTTGTTAGTGTACACGTAACTACACACATTGTAAACAATAATATATCAATAATTTTGGACACACAATATAATCAACATCTTTCTAGCTTTAATATCCATATTATTGTATACACAGCTGCTGTTACATAGTTTTGACACAGTACATGTAAAATTCATACGCTAATATTAAATACACCTTTCTATTGATATCCAGCTGGTAAAACGGATTTATCGTGGAAACTTGTAAGAAAATACGTGTATATGGAGGACCTCTATTTTTTTTTTTACAATTGGTTTATATTATTACCAATATTAATTTTAACTTAAGGCGTCACTGTTTCTGACGAAGGAATTTTAGTCTCTCACCTGAATGAGAGTAATACTCAAATTTAATAGGTATAAAAATCGACGATTCGTAGGTTTGAATTGCGCCCCCTAAAATTCCCTCCACAACGTACGAAGTCAGGAAGCGGGGTTCAAGATGCACAACTGTAAACGGATCCTCTTGCTACTACTTCTGTTCGAATTAAAATTGAGAGATTGCAAATTTTTATTTTATAATTCTTGTCGGAAAATTAGAAGAAGTAAAAACGACTTAAATGGGAAGTATTCTACATGGAATGAACCCGAATAAACTGCAGTCATTAGCAATACAGTGCATGTGTGCTGGCAAAAACCTGGTGTTGCCAATCACATATAAGGAACTGTAGTTGAAACCTAAATAAGGAAATATTTCTAGTGGAACAAGAGAGTAGTAACAGTGAGGGGTGAAAAGTGTCCGAGAAAATGAAAAAGGTAAGACAGAAAACACCGTACACGATAATAATTGTACAAATTCAATAAGAAAATTGGTGATAGAGTGTACTGAAGCAGTACTGGTGAACGACGGAGGGAAAAAAATAGACGTTATCGACCCGTTTGGTGGAGTCTGCGCAAATGCATATCAAATCCGCATGTTAATTCGGAACGGCGCGCATAGATGGCAGCAAGTGCTGTATTGGAGTAACAACAGTACTACAGACGTCTGATGGTAAAGTTGAGCATTATTGCAAAGGTGTGAACGTTAAATACCCGGAGCATGTTTACGGGACCTTAAAGACTAATTAAACTCTTGAAGGTGAGTTTTACGTCAATGGAACGTACTTTGTACGAAGCGTGACACTTAATGCATGTGATTAAAAAAAAGGCCTTAAATTATTGCCATTGAATTTTATCCCATTCTAGATGTAAAATTTACCTCTTCAGTAACTATAATCACTTATTTCGAGTCATTAATTAATTATGTTCATACACCACCTGACACATTCTACATCCCCTGTATTACAGTGGCCTATGATATGCAGCTAGTGTCATACCCTTATATATAGTACCACACAACAAAATTTCAGGTTTTTAGAAAAATGTGAATTAGAGACTAGCATTGCTGGACATGTGGCGCGTATGGGTGAGGAGAGGGGAGTGTATAGGGTCTTGCTGGGGAAACCGGAGGGAAGGAGATCCACTGGGGAGACCAAGGCGTAGATAGGTAGATAATATTAGGATGGATATCCAGGAGGTGGGATGTGGGTATATGGACTGGATTGGGCTGACCCGGGATAGAAACAGGTGGCGGACGCTTGTGAGTGCCGTAATGAACCTTCGGGTTCCGTGAAATGCGGGGAATTTCTTGACTAGCTGCAAACCTTCTCAAGAAGGACTGTGCACCACGGAGTAAGTAAGTAAGTAAGTAAATAAGTAAGTAAGTAAGTAAGTAAGTAAGTAGGAGACTAGCATTAATAACTATAGAGTAACGTTACATTGTTCTAAAAGGGCCTTATTTTTAAGCTTTGAGCCCTGCGGTATGTTTGTGTGAACATTATACTGCGTGTCCGGGCTAGAGGTATACAAAAATAGATGCTTATGTTTTAGTACCTAAAGGCTTTGTGAAATTTATGTTTTCAACAGTGTACAGAGTAACTCAAAAAGATTTTTATGCACGTCCGTACATGCGCATGCGCGACTTACGACACAACAGTGACAACGATAACCTAGAGCTTATAACACCTCACATGCTGATAAACACGTGGCAAGAGCTTGAATATCGTTTAGATATCTGTCGAGCTACAACAAGTGCCCACATTGAAATGTACGGAAGTGCATAAAAGTCTTTTTGAGTTCCTCTGTATACTGTTGAAAACATAAATTCATAAAGCTTTTAGGCACTAAAACACAAGCATGTATTTTTGTATACCTCTAACCCGGACACGCAGTATTTAGCAACATAAACGATTATATTGTAATCTGAATATTTACTGATAGAACTACACAAACAATTTTCACTTCCAGATATTTCCAAGTCTTTTAAATTTCACATATCACATCCTGACACCCAGTTACAAAAATGTAAGGAATGACAACAGCGAAAAAAAGAGAAATAATAGAGGAATTGTCTTAATATAATGCTGGATTCGCTGTATATACGTTTTGTTTCGACATCCAGAGAATTTCGAGCGAATGCAAGTGTTGATGGTAATAAGTATCGCATTTATTCTTCCCACGACAAATTCTTGTACACAGCTGTTCACAACTCCATTCCATTAGAGCAAGTCACGGTCCCGTACTGTGTGGTCGTCTAGGCTATACTGGCAGATGGTCAGGAAAGTTTCGAAAGAACATTCTGTATCAACCATATGAGCTGAATACCAAGAACGATGTCACTTTGAAAGGTTCGTAGCGCAACTGCAGTGCGTCATAAATTTAGTATCTGATACGACATTAGACCTTATTTCTAAATAAGAATAATATTATGTCTAATAATAGGGAAATAATGTGATCAGAGTTTCATATTATCAAACCTGTAGTTCCTTTGACCAGAATGAACCAGTATGATAAAATTATGATTAAAGGATAACAAGATGATTTTACTCTGTTCGTTCTAGTACTTCATAGGAAATGTATCCCATTATAGGCCTGGACAGGCCCTTAGGGCTCCAGGAGCTTGAAGTTTCCAGATTTTCTAGACAATTGACACATGAAGGTGGTTAGGTCCTTCACACCTGCCACCTTTACCCGTACCCCACACCCACCTTCTCCACCCTAGGAAGTAATACTCGTACTCATCCGAGGTTCAGGTGACCGTGCATCGTGATAAATTCTTATAATAAAACCAACTAGATGCACTAATTTCTCAAATTTATTTTTGGAATAAAACTCTACTCCTCGCAAGCTCTCAGCAAACCTGTATGACATATGCCATTGCGGTGTGTACAGTGAAAAACTCCTGATGATGGACAGAGGAACTGTCCGAAACACGTAGAATTTTATTCCAAAAATAAATTTGGGAAATTAGTCATCTAGTTGGTTTTATTATAAGAAATCGTACTCATTTTTGTTAGAGGCTGAGTCGACCACAGAGCCCTAGTGCGGACGTAAGGACAGTGTCAATGTTAAGTTCCAATGACACCATCGGTCTTTCAGCTTGCAGCGCAGTGCATCAACAAAACGCGGCACCGTGTGCCAACCCCCCCCCCCCCCCCTGCCGTTCTATTCCTTATAGAAAGAAATATTGTTACTTCTCTTTAGTTTTACGGTATATGTAACAGAACATTTTCATGTCGCAGTAGTTTTAAATTAGCGGTTTTGTACTTAAATCTTGAACTTATGATTACATGAATTATGTAACGAATTACGGGAAAACAATTGACGTCTGTGAAGTCAGAATTTCATATAAATAACAATTATAATTTTAGTCTGTACATCAGAAAATGCATACCATATCTTTATCACAAAGCTTAATATTTTAATCCTTTAAGAATATAATCAATGTGCATTTTGAGAATGTACAAAGTGTATTCAAGCAGTTGATGTATACTACGTACATTTTACTAATCATAAATCAAGTGATGTGCCGAAATACAACGGTGCTTTAAACTATGAAAGCTACGATCAAACAATAACATATCTACACTTGCACGATGTTGTTATGTACTGCACAAGTCATGCAGATCACAAGAGAAAGTACGGGATGAAATTGACCATAAGGCTGAATATCTTCTGCGATCAAGTAATCAGTGACTTGAATATGTTCTGAATTTTTTCCAGAGATTTTGTGCTTAGTAAAAAAAATCTTTAAAAAAAAAAGTGCGCCATGCACAGGAATTGAACCAGTAATCTCGGCCGTAATGAATGAGAGGAATGTTCGCTACACTGTGTCTTCTTTTCGTTGAAAGAAAAGAAGCTCATATATTGGCTTGTATAAATACAGGCAACAATGTCTGCATGATTTTAACCGATCCCATTCAACAAAACACAATTAATGTATGCAGTAATGAAGAAGAAACATTTTAAGTAATATCGGAACGAATAGAGAACTTTATAATTTTTCCAATACTTCAGCATGTATGAACATTAAAGTAGTTTCACTTTCAACGTCGATGATGAACAAGTATTTATCACGCTTCTGAAGTTTCCCTCCCGTAATTTTTCAATTACTTTACTCTTATTACGTAGCATTGAAAGTGAATCATGAATATGATTACTGTGGTTATCTTTGTTACTGTCACAGGACTGGTAAAATAAATTTCTATTGTCTTAAGTATGTTCTATAGATGTTATAGTAGACCAGAAGAAGTAGGAATTTTAGTCGATTAAGTGTTGGGATACGAATTTACAACAATAAAAAATTTTATTTTTATTTCCATAAATTTTGACTTTCACAATTCAACGGTACATAAACTATACTTTTACTTATGCATACCTTTAAAAATGATACCCACGAGAATTTCCTTCCTCATACATTTTAATTCACCAGTTCACAGTGGATAATCTTCATTTTCTAGAAAGAATAATGAAGCCAATAAAATACACAATCACCTTCTTTCATCGGTGTATAAACTATTTGACAGGACAAAACCGGTAGGCTTCAGAACGAGTTACGAAGTAAAAGGGGAAACATCTTTATTTCGTCCCAAACTTTCCTAATTTTAAAGTCAATTTCCTAGAATTTGTGTATGTAAATATTACCACTTACAATTGGAATTCGCTTTAGAAGAACAGTTGAAATAATATGCCAGGCATGAATCCTAGTCACACACATTTATCTCAAGAAATCAATAGTGAATTAGAGAAAAAATTATTAGAGCAAACAAGATTAGTCATAGACAGTCATTTTGCTTTAACATGTACCGGAATGTACAGCAGTACATCTTGGGTTTATTTCTCACAGACTCGAGCAATGGGGTAGACATAAGTTAGATTCAGCAACTTGTTTTCGCCACTATAATCTGGCTTGTGTGGTTTTCGTTGGAATTTAGCTAAGGGCACAGCAATTTAATTCTCAGCTTCCCTCACCTCTCAACCCTTCCGTCCTGGTACACAAAATACATCCCATCCCACTCGAGAGCGAATCTGGCAGATTTCTAATAGTAAAGGGTTTGGGGTTCATACCATATTCAACATAAGGAGCTTAATCCTCTGACAAAACGTGTCCAATTCAAAATTCAGCGATCACGTCTGTAACTGGGGACACACTGTCCCTGAAAGAGTGTATCCATTTTATCCTCCATACTGTTCCTGCTACACTGGTCTATTCAAGCGAATTCTGCTGCTGTTTTCCCACTTGCTTCATGAATCTTCAATACTTTTGCAACCACGCCAGTCACCTTAACACATACGAGAACCCAGTCCTGTCCGTGACAGTATTACATTCCCTTCCGTTCTTTCTGTACTCCATCCTTGGACACAACATCCAACTGAATACAGAACAGGCATGATTGAATCTTTCTACAGTTTTTTAACGACGATATTCCTACCTCACTATACAAGAAATATGACTTCAGTGCCATATTTTATATCTAGTTATGAGAGCGCGTATAATAGAAGGGGAGTGGAAATTTGACACAGAAAAGCGAATTCTGTATAATCCAAAAAAAAAAGAAACAATATTCATTCTATAACGTGAAGGAAATACACAATTTTACTGACAAATTTTTAAGGACGCTGTCAGTACTCATAATACGTAGCGTCTATAACGATTAGTTAATTAATTGAAAGACTGTTAAGATTTGCTTCAGATTCAAGAACACTGATTCCAAGAATCCGGAAATGCTCAAAACAGTTTCGGTGATAATACCATGTGGAGAAACACACTTTTCAGTGATTTTACGGGTTCAATCATGAAGAAATTTCCTTAAAGATTGCATTTACCCCATCCCTTCCCAAAACACACAGACGCAAACATATTGGTACAATCTTTACAAAATCCCGACGAAATAAATCTGGGAGATCGTTGACAAGACAGAAATTTCGCATGGAACATGCTAGAGAATTTTAAGATAGGACTCCAGCCTGCGGTTGGTCTCAATGATATGTATCAGAGAGATGTCGTTTTCGATTCTTTCCCGGGGCAACAGCTTTCCTAACTGGGACTGAGTAGTTCTACCAAGCACATGTCTTGATTCTATCTTTTTGTGACTCCGTCCGACTTTTTTACAACCTTTGTAACTGAACCTTCACTCTCCGTTGTATCATACAAGTTACGATGAGGGATATGACAGTCTTGTTATATATACCATGATAAATATGAGTGAGAAGTAATATTACTTAGCAAACCTATAAGTTGAAGAGATTTAACTAATACAATACGTGCCGTAAAGGTCAACCCATAGCCCTAACAAGTCTGTGCTGGCACAGAATGAAGCCCGAGGTAAAGATTCAACCCATTCTCAAAAGCAGCTCTGAAAGTGTGTGGAAAAGACACAGTACTTATTTTAGATGCTGGGTGGGCCTTGGGATAGGCTGGAAGTTCATAGAAAGTCCCGATTCCACCAGGATTCGAATCCTATACCATACAGCACGGAGTGAATCTCTACGACAACTACGCGTTCACAGACCTAAATAAACACTGCTAAACACTGTGTTACTTTTGGTGCATCCTGCCATAGTTACGTGTAACCACATACCTTGTGTAGGTATAAAGACTCACACATTAGCTTTACATTAATTACTCCTGCAGCACATTCCTTCGGCTCTTGTACGTGTTTTCTGAATATCTTTATTTGCTCCGGGCAAATTTTGTTTCAAAACTTTAATAAAGCCCGCGCCATGTTCAATGAGCTCGTCGTAAACATAATGAGACCAGACATTTGCTCCACTCTAAACACAGTGAGAACATGTCGGAATATGCATACACGTGTGCAGAATATTGCCATGGGGGTTCGAGCTGTACTAATGAATACATTGTATGTCAGATGCCTCTGTCCTAAAATAGCAGAGTGCCTAAATATTTGTATTTCCTGCGAAATGTTTTATGTGCGCATACCATTAAAATCCTACCAGCTGGTAGTTCACATTATATTCTGTATGGTAAAATTACAAACATGATTTTGTAATACTCATGAAACACGAAGTAATTATTAAAAATATGAACTAATACCGTGTAACAGAATCTTTCTTGAGAGGCTGAAAAATCTTAAGCTATTCGAGAAATTTTTCGCATTTTTTGGAAATCAGAGGTTCATTACCGCATTTACAACAGCCTGCCACCTGTCCCTATCCTGAGCAAGATAAATCCAGTCCACGCACTCCAATTCCACTTCTTGAAAATCCTTCTTAATATTATCCTCAAATACAAATTTACGTCTTCCACGTGTTTCTTTCTCTCAGGTTTCCCCACAAACTCCCTACATGCACCTCTCCTCTCCCCCATATATGCTACATTCCTCAGGCCACCTAATTATTCTTGATTTGATTACCCGATTAACATTTGGAAAAGAATTAGGATCATGAAACCCCTCGTTATGTAGTCTTCTCTTCTCCACTTTTACCTCGTCTTCTTTAGAAATTATGTTTCATACCTACCATATTACTAATAATGATCACACATCGATAGATAGGAGATGGCATTCGAGTTTACTCTATGTACTATCTTCCAGGGGAGCTGACAGTGATATTGATCACTGGCTGGTGGTTGAAACAGTTAGGGAAAGATTAGCAGTAAGTAAACAAATAACATAGAAGTTTGATGTGGAAAGATTTAATCTCATGACGCCATATGACCTGGAGGTTAATGTCTCAAATAGGTCTGCAACTTTGGAGATCTTAAGTGACAGCGTGGGCATAAATAGAGTTTGGGAGAACATTAAAGAGAATATGAAAACCACAGCCAAAGGAGTCTAGGTCTGTACGAACTGAAACAACATTTACCATGGTTGGATGAAGAAACTTTGTTTTTTTAGATCAAAGAAAACAGGCTAAATTCCAGTGGTTATAATATCTAAACCAAAGTAACCTAGATTACATAAACAACGTATGACGTGTAGCTAGTAGACATTTCAAGAACATAAAGAAGGAATATCTGAAAGCAAAATTAATGAACTTGAAACTAAATTTAAGATCAAAAATATCAGAGACTTGTTTAGGGGCATCTAAGATTTTAAGAAAGGTTATCAGGCTAGAAGTAATATAGTAAGGGATGAAAAGGGTGATTTGGTTACAGACTCCCATGGTATTGTGGCTAGGTGGAGGAATCTTTTCTCTCATCTCTTCAATATACATGGGGTTAGTGAAGTTAAGCAGACAGAAATAAACACAGCATAACCACTATTGCTCGAGCCGAGTGCCTTTGAGTTTGAGATGGCTACTGAAAACCTAAAGAGACTCAAATCACCATGTATTGATCAAATACCAGCAGACGTACTTAAAGCAGAGATAGAAAAATACGCTCTGAGATCCTTAAACTTATTGATTATATTTGGAATAAGGAGGAATTGTCTGAGTATTGGAAGTAGTTGACCGTTGTACCCATCTATATGAAGGGCGATAGTAGTAATTATAAAGGTGTATCAGTTTTGTTAAATACGTACAAAATTTTATCCAACATCCTGCTGCCAATGTTTACTCTATATGTAGAGGAAATAATTGGGGCTATCATTGTGGTTTTCGAAACAACAGGTAAACTACTGATCTTATACTATGTAAGTTTTAAGCAAGGCATTCCTGTTGCTTTTGAATATATTATTAACCTATAGGTACCATGCATCCTACATATAGGACAGACGTACCGCTAGTGTCCAGAGCACGCTTTTTATATATTTAGTCAACAAATATATTTAATTATTTTTTTAGACTTTCTCTCACCATCTTCTTTTATTCCTCCACAAAATGCCGTGTATTTCGTAATGTTACCCTTCTTGGTTCACAAAATATTCACATTTTACATAAATGGTGTGCTAAACTGTAAATGCCTAACTCCAGGGCCAAAGGGTTAATAAAACTGTATAAACACAAGTCTAGACACATCACTCACATTGGGCACATCACAACAACAACAACAACAACAACAACAACAACAACACTGAACAGCAGTGAACAACGGCTATCTATAATGTACAGTACACTGCAGTACAATTTCTACGCATTCGTCAACTTCTATACATCACGCAAACTGCACTGAGAAGTTTAACATAACTTACAATATACAGTATAATTATGTGTCAAAAAATACACCAAAATCCAAAGACTGCCTAGTGAATTCGATACATACATATTTATACAGCATCAGAATATTACATTATTACAATTCTGCAGTGAAATATATAAACACACCACCCACTGCTTTTAAGTCTCTCCATATAGCCTAAGTTTCAACATCTATTCTCCAGATTACCGCCATTATTTTTTATATTATTAAAAATGAAAATTTTATTTTAGAGAATTTACAATTTTTTTAAAACCTATTTCATACATATTACTTCTTATAATATTCCATTATGACGTAAGACGACATCTCTTCGAAACCACTTACGGTACTGTAATATATAATTCATACCAAAATTGTGTATTCAGCCTGAAAATGGCTTACACATCCGAAACAATTTGCTGAAGAAAAATTATTAATGAAGTTTTGTCTAGACTTGTTTTTATATAGTTTTATTAATAATGTATTCTGAATTTATCAAATACTCGAGAAAAAAAATACGAATAAAGGGAGCAGTGCGTCAGCTATTTATAGACTCCAGTAAAGCTCTTGATTCAGTTAGGTGGGAGGTCTTGTATAATAATCTCGTTGAATTTGGTACTCCAGGCAACTGGTAAAGCTAAAAAAAAAATAATTCCAACCGTCTTTACACAACAATATTGGAAAGGTTGGAATTAATAAAACTTGATATATACACAACAGGAAGAAAACAATTCACTTTAGATTTGCAGCCGGTCAGGCACGCTTCAACTATAATTACGAGAGGTTGAAAACTAAGGTACTAAAAATATTGTTGTGTAAAGAAGGCTGGAATTAATAAAACTTGATATATACATAACGGGTTGGAAACAATTCACTTTAAAAAATGTGTCTGAATTAAACTTATAGCAGAGTTAGACAAACATTTGTTTTCCTATTAGGAATGCTTTGAAACAAGGAGATGATTTATCGCCATTGTTCTTCAACATTGTTTGGGCAAGCCATTAGGAGGATTCAGGTAAACAGGAATGATATGGAATTAAATGGTGCACATCGGCTGTTATTTCATGCTGATGATGTTAATATACTGGGAGGAAGCTTTCATACTATAGAGAAAAACACAAAAGCTTGGTTAGTCGGTAGTATGGAGATTGAAATGAATGGTGATAAAACTAATTACACGGTCATGTCTCGAGATCAGAATGCTGGACGAAGTCACAATATAAAGATTGACATTAGTTCCTATGAATGGGCGGAATAGTTCAAATAATTGGGAAAAACCTTAACGAATCAAAATTCTACCCAGGAAGAAATTTAGAACAGTTTGAAGTCAGGGAATGCTTGTTATCATTTTGTGCAGAATCTTTTGTCTGACAAAAATACAAAGATTAAAATAAACAGAAATATTTATATATATCCTGTTTTGCTGTATGGTTATAAAACGTGGTCCCTCACACTGAGGGAAAAACGTAGGCTGATGGTGTTTGAAAATAGGATGCTGAGGAAAATATTTGGGTCTAGGAGGGACGAGGTAACGGAAGTAAAGAAAACTACACAATGAGGAATTTAATTTGCTGTAATCCTCACCCGATATTTTAGGGTGATACAATTGAGAAGAATGAGATGGGACACGTAGCAAGTATGGGGTAAAGAAGAGGTGTGTACAGGGTTTTGGTGGGTATGGTGGGCAACCTGAAGGAAAGAGGGCGCTTGGAAAACTCTGGCGTAGAAGGGAGGATAAAGTTAAGGTAGATATTCAGGAAGTGCGATATGGGGGCTTGGTCTGGATGAATCTGGTTCAGGATAGGGACAGGTAGCGCACACTTGTGAATGCGGTAATGAGCCTCCGACTTCTATAAAATGCGGAGAATTTCTTGACTAGCTGAGAAGCACTTAGCTTCTCAAGAAGGATCCCACTCCATGGATTAAATAAATAAGTAACACAGTAAGTAACTAAAGTCATTATTCACCTATCCCAGTGGCCGCTCGGTTAAAGGCATAAGTCTGCCTTCGTTGGAATTCTGGGTTTGAATCCCGCCGTGGGCATAGGTGTTTGTCTCTTATGATTGTTGTGTGTTGTCAGGTACAGGTCTCTGTGTCGGGGTGATCACTCGTCCAAAGAAGTCCTATCGAATGTAGTGTGTTGAAACTGAGTGCGATCGTGAAGCCTCGATAATGAGAAGGCCCTGGCCCACTTTGGGTTTTTACGCCATGGGAGAAAGTTTATCATTTGGAAAGTGTAACTTAATTCTAAAAATAATGATGA
>Ga0123355_10011901_pt1 | contig 13444 bp, 9 predicted proteins | sample TergutEmb28metaG_3_FD_89872 | JGI IMG/M metagenome (GOLD analysis project Ga0123355, IMG submission 89872) | Embiratermes neotenicus P1 segment gut microbial communities from Petit-Saut dam, French Guiana - Emb289 P1 | ecosystem: Host-associated > Arthropoda: Insects > Digestive system > Gut ...
ATCCTAATATTATCCACCCATCTACGCCTAGGTCTCCCCAGTGGTTTCTTTCCCTCCGGTTTCCCCACCAAGACCCTATACACCCCCCTCTCCTCACCCATACGCGCCACATGCCCAGCCCATTTCATTCTTCTCAATTTTGTCACCCACACAATATTGGGTGAGGAGTACAATCATTTAGCTCCTCGTTATGCAATCTCCTCCATTTCCCCATTACCTCGTCCCTCCTCGGGCCAAATATTCTCCTCAAACCGTATTCTCAAACACCCTCAGCTTCCTTTCTTCCCTCAATATCAGCGACCAAGTTTCACACCCATACAAAACAACAGGCAAAATTATAGTTCTATAACATTTTACATAATGTGTGTTTTAGCTAAAATCGGCACATTTGATATGTATGACTGATGTAAAACTATTTTATTGCAGTATATTTTAATAACTTGGCCTAAGCCCTCTGAAGATGGCGATTGTGCCGAAACACGTAAGAGCGAACAGTAAAAAATGCAATATATTGTTAGCAAAGTGTATTCGTTGGTGCTGATAGTTTGTTATTCAATTCACAATGAACTTATTGAACAATATGAAAATGAAATATGATAGAAAACAAAATTTAACTGCCCATAGTTCAAGTGCCAAGGAATCTTAAGTGGAAGTATATAATATTTGACCTACGTAACCTCGGACTTAACATAAAAATTCTTATTAATTATTAATTTGTAATTATGAAATTATTTTCTTTGTGTGTTTCATATGAAGAAACTGACATAAATAACATATAAACATGTACACTGACATTGTAGTAACGTATATATATATATATATATATATATATATAGCCGATGAAGTGTGATAAATATGTGGGGGTGGGGCCAATTCCGATTTACGTACTTTTAGGGCTACGAACAAGTTTAAAGAACGGAACCCTTACGTAACTCGGTAAGTGTATGTACTTCAGCTCTTTCTTCCCGGGTTTTATTGGCGGTATTGTCCCATTGAAAATACAGTCGAACTCGGTTATAATTTCATCGAAGGGACCGAAAAAACTCTGTCGTTATAAACGAAGTGTCGTTCTAAGTGAGGTGTATGGTAAAAGTGAAGGGAAAATCTTTCAAGACACAGTACAGGCTTGCAGGTATATTAGTTAATGTTAACGCTATGATCTCTTTCAAATTTAAATTACGATTAAAATTTAGAAAGAATAAACATTCTTCTACATTTGTAAATTTCCATAGGTCTACGCTAAAAATACAGCATAACTGCACTTATCCGGACACTGGTTATCCGGATCAGCTTGACCCTTTGGGTAAATTTGTCGAGAATTCAACACAACTAACTTGCCTTGAAATTACCGGTTATCGGACCAAGTACAGTACAGTGTTGTGGCTTCTGGAACTTCAAATCAGGCGTGGTCGAAAGGTTTAGACGCAGGTACATACTGTACATACTAACGGCCAAACTTCAAACTGCCAGTGTAGCCCATTTTCAAAGAAAATTCCAATTGTCCGGATATTCTGCATATCCGGGTGGATGGGCGTCCCAGTTAATCCAGATAAATGGAGTTCTACTGTACATTGGCTTAAAATTAAAATGAATGAATAGGGAGAACAAAATTGTCACAAGAAGAGGGCCGCCTACTGTTGCACTGTCACTTCTGTCTTGCTTTAACTACTTAAACAGCGCCTCGTCGACGTCATTTCGTTCAGGCTTCCCAAATCACGTTACTGTCGATCCGACCTGTTAAAACGCACTAATGTTTGTGTCCTGTTCTTATAAACCGTTTTGATCGTAGAATTTACAAGATCAAACTCCCGACACACGTCATTTTTTTTTTTCTTCTTTTCAATTTTCTGTTTGTCGTCACTTTTCGACACTTAAAGCCTTCCTTTTTATTCGTGACTGTCGCCATGTTATCACGTTACCAGTATCCTGTTAACTGCAGGAGTAGACAAGTAGGTGACAACTTTACTTATAAAGTGAATTGCCGTTACTGCTATTGTCACTTTTCAGGCCTGGAATTAATGCAACTACCCGTAAAAGCAGGGGGCTTGCCCTCCCAAGGACGTGGAGAGGAGAGTTCTCAAAATAACCTACCTCTTCAATAATTATTTCCGAGCTGATGATTAGCAATGTTGTTATATCCGAGGTAGATGCCCTTATGTCGTACTAAGCAAGGCAGAACAACACGTGCCTTGTGGGAAATTAGTTGGTACCACGGAATGTCTAATGCTATAGCCGAGGTGTCACACAAACCGATGTCGTTATAACAGAGTTCAACTGCAGATTTACATTGCAGTTTGTAATGCTACTTTTGAGAGCAGTGTATCCCTGTTTAAAAATACGGTGCCCTGAGAACACTACTAAAGTACGAGTGAGTAACGTGTAGTGACGTACAGTGTAAATAGTAGTTTTTAATTTTTTTTTATTCACTGCCTTGCCAATTTGTGGCACGCGTATTTTATCGACGTGGCACCTCTTACGTGCAGCGTTTCGGTCGAACATACTCCCTTGTGCTGTCTAAACCACACTCGCCGTCCATCACTGCCCACAGAAAATATCTGGTGTAGTTGCTTGTAATTTCTGGAAATACACTAATAAAACGTCTGGATGTTCGCAATTATTATAATTCGGACCAATCATTTGAAACTACTCACCTTTTTTAAAGCAGTTTGCAGTACCAAACAGTACACTATTAAGTGCGTATTTAGTGAACGATCCAACATTTTTTTGCGGGTCACCGCCATTAGGGATGAGATGAGTGCTAATGGAAAGACTTTCACACATATGCTGTAATATTAAAGTAAAAAGTTTATGTAAGTTGAAAATTGTGAAATGCAAAACGCTATCTTATGTATATTGGACCGTGCATCATTGTGATAGTTGAAGAATAATAGACCAACTTGATGTCACAGTTTATTAAGTTTTATTTCACTTCTTCTATGCTCAACATGTTTCGGACATTAATACATCCATCATCACGAGACTGCGACTTTTTTTATTTTATCACCACATCGGTTGTGTGTTCTGTAAAGATTGAGGTTTATAGCAGCCACACCGAAACTCCAACACACATCGAAACAAGGTAGGTGCAATCTCATACTCACAACGCCAGAGTGCATTAGCAAAGCATCGCCAATCAACCAATAACACACACTGCACATATGAAATCACATAATCTATACGCAGAAAATACTAGAATAGACAGCATACCAACTGCAACAAAGCGACTAAACACATCACACCAAGCATTCACCTCTATATATTATAATTTACACTAGTGCTAAAAACCTCCATCTTTACATAACACACAACCAAAGGGGTGATACAATAAAAAAGTCGCAGGCTCCTGATGATGGATGTATTAATGTCTGAAACATTGTTGAGCATAGATGAAGTGAAATAAAACTTAATAAATTGTGACATCAAGTTGGTCTCTTATTATTCAACTAGCAAAACACTATTCACAAAGCATGACATACTTTGTATATATGGTATGTAACTAACATTTGATAGTTTTCATCGTTTATCTTTTTTACTTTTATATTACTTCATATTGTATGATAAGGAAGTCGTTGGACATTTGTACTCATTTGATCCTTGATGATGGCGGCCTGCCGAAACATGTTGCTTCTTTAATAAATACGTTTTTAATCATGTACATTTTTGGCTGTTTTATAGCCTTATACTTTCTTACACGATCAAAATGTGATACACCTTTACTTACTTTGGCTTACACATGCTGTTTGTTTATTAAATCACACAATTAAAAATAAAATTGTAAATATTTTAATTCTAGCTATTTTACCTTTTTAATACTTTAACTTGTATTATTGTGTTTGTGTGTGCATGTGTGGTTTGTTGATATATGCAGTGTTGTATCTTTATGGAGTTCTGTTTTTTGTATCTTGTAGCTCATTTGAAATGGCCCAGGAGTTTTGAAACACTTAGAAGACCTGTGATATAGAGTATTAGGCGTTTCTCCCAAAATACAATGTAATTTGTTGCTTTTGATTTATGTAATTAACTCTGGTATGTTTTGTGACGCACTACTGTCTTTGTTCGCACTCTTCACTTTTTTTCTTACCGCGTTTGCACCTGCTTCTTCTCATTCCTAGTCTTCCAAGGCGGTCACCACCAAAATTATTTTTTTCTGTCCGCTCTCAGACCTAACCGGCTTTGGTTGCACTACGGAGGACAGAGCCAAGGCATAGGTGTCGATAGGCACAGAGCCGTTCAAAATGTGTAGTGTATGTTAATGTATTATGCGTGCGTAATTTTAGACCCCAAAATGTGATATGATGTGTTACTTTCAGTCAGCAAAATTTTTTATAAACTGACAGCCAAGTCCAAGTTTCGCCCCACAGCCCTGGCACGCACCATGCAAATTGTGGAGAGTCCCGGAATTTCTGGGCATCTGTTTCTGTATTATGCACCCTGCTTTTATATCCAGCTGATTGACGTGTGTTCATTTTGGTTGTATGATGGTGACTGTTCATTAAATAATTTCGAAAAACCGGCAATTCTGATGACTGCAAACAGTTTAGTTCAACGTGCGTGGACGTTTTTACTTTTTTTGATTTTTAATTTTGCAGATTTTTTAAAGTACGGATTATATGGCCGGGTGGATTTTTAACCTCTTGAAAGACTTGGACCCCACCCACATTTTTTATATCCAGTGTGTACCGACAGACCTTGTGTCCTGAGATTGAACTTGCACAATTTTATACAGCGTCACTTCCAATTCCAGGCTTACTGGCGTGGGGCTAAGCCCAGGGATTTGACGTTCAGTAACTTGAAAAAGGTACGGATGGAGAAGGAATGGATAATCTGGGATTTAAATTTGAACTTGACGACCGAAAATATGGATCAACGGGGGCAACTATTTGAAAGAATTCTTGGTATGCCCCATTCAGCATGGGGAAATGTATGTTGGTACATGCATTATAAAATTTACAGCCAATAACAAAGACGTGATAGTAAGTCATCTGTATACTGTAATTTGTTGGCTTGCACACTGAACCTATCCTCGCACAAGGTACAATGCAAAGCGACTGTGTGCTAGAGACAGCTACTCATGTGTAAAACTGGTTTATCAAGTAGTAGCGCCAGGGGGAGCTGAACGGCGAGCGTGTCATCTGCTGCTAGTTAGTTGATAGTATAATGTTCTCGGCATTTATGTACAGTTTTTACTCAAATTTGGCACTGCCACCCTAGAAATCCTTACATTGCTTTAAAATGTGAATACTACTGATTACGAAAACATGATATTAAAGGTGCCACATTCATAGCACCATTTGACATATAAATACGTTTAGCCCGGTCAGCTCGTGCAATATATAACAAACGAGAAACATTTAATACTAATTTGTAAAGTTATTGGGCGTATTATTCTTGCTGGATAAAGTCACAGTTACATGCCGGGAAAATTGCATCCAATGGCGCATGCGTAAAAGGATGTCTTTTGTTTTTCGTTGCCGCCAAAGGCCGTGCCATATTTTCGCCAGTATTTGGTTCGATTGGACGTGTATGAGCTGTAAAAGTCGTATGGAAAAGAAAGCAGGAAATGCCGGGATATATTTTGAGGTATTTTTTAAACATCTTGCACATGTTAGGATAGTGCCACTGTGTACAGTTCAAGTACGCTACTTCGCGTTTCTTGGTGTACACGCACACACACACACACATACACATATATGTATATGTGTGTGTGTATATATATATACACACACATACATACATACATACATACATACATACATACAAACACACACACACACCCACAGGCGAGGTTTAGTAACTACGAAATGGCCAATTGTCGTTGCCTGTTTGCCAGACGTTGCACATCGTTGTGCGACGTGGCAACGGCGGCCAACGTCATTCTGTGTTGGATCAGTAGAATGGTAACGCGGTTGGACGTACAGGAGCTGGCGACACGCTGCAGACGTTCTACGTAGCTCGATTTTTGGGATTTTTACCGTCCAGCTGGCGTACCTCGCATAGTTTCAGTAAGTATAATGTTATTTAATATAGTGATGTACTATTTGGGACGATTGCGTAGCCATTGATGTCATTCCGATTGGTTCTCGCAGTCACTTGCGCAGGAATAGGTTGCGCATTGGCGCAGTACATTTGCCTAATATGGGAATAGGCCGAGTTGCCCTGGCCGCTGAAGCGAACACAAAGGACGAGTAATGTTGGTGCGTATGAAACGTCGGTGAGTTTAAGGGGACGTGTGAAGGTGTCAGTTCGGAATTCTAGTGACGAATGGTTAGTAGTTTTAAAACACGGGGTTCTTGAGTCCCTGTTAACGAAATATCCAAGTACACATGCATTAAAAGACTGCGTCCCTGTGGTTTAGGGCGCCATCGCGGGTCGTAGGATCGCCGATACGCCGAATCGCGCCGTAGTACGAACGTCTGGCCTGTCGATCGATGGAGTCTTCCTTTTTTCATGCTGTTCGGAAAAACGGATTTCGTGTAAGATGTGCACATTTTAATTCTAGCGCAGAAGTTGCGTCGATGTAATCTTTTACTTGACTTGTATGTGGCTGCGCAGAATGCGTATGGCGCGTGCGTCCAATTTGTTTCAGCAAATAGGTCGTATTTTGCATGTGGTTTGAGAGTATATAAGGCATGTTGTGCTCCCGAAGTGAAGACTGCAGGAATACGAGTCTGTGCCAGTTGGTCAGTAATTACGGACGTTTCAGAGGAGCTTGCTGCCACAATGTTCAGGATCCAAGTGGCCCACTCTTCTTGGACCAAGAGCATGGCTGTAGCAAGATGCATCGAAACGTCGGTAACTACCGGTCGACGCTATATCATCCAACAATTCTTCAGTCTTCAACACCAATACAGGAAGAACCCCTCATCTCATATCTCGATATAGCTTGTATTCACTAAGATTTTGAAGCCGCAGCGTCCGTAGCTTGACCATGTTTCTGTACCACACTGACACCCGACTTGCAGTTAATTTTTCTTCTTCTAAAGCACGAGTTACCAGATAGTTAGCAAGTTGCATTGATTTTATATTATAGCTGCTGTATCATTTTGCATTGTAGCTTTAGTTTGTGACATGGTTTTCCGAATTTTATTATTAGTTGTTGACTTCCTGCTACGTTTTCGACTGGTGGTCAGGTAAGTAGGAACCTGTTGTTACCATCCTGAGGAAGTAGGTTTCTCCGAAACGTCAGACATTTGCACCTAACTACACGGCCTCGCATCCTAGAAGATAAAATATTCAATAAGTAATTACTGAATGTATCATGGCAGGAAACACACAATACACCGAATGGTTGTAATGTCGACTTGTATACAAAAGGATTGCGTTAAATGTTACATAACTACTCCGCATTAGGATAGAAAGACACACCAAGCACACCGCGACACGCCTTGCGTGCTGTTCGTGATGTTGGAATTGGTTTGACGGAATTGTAGTTAGAAATGGCAAACTTGACAATAATAGTGTTATATTGTCTGGTTGAATCATGTTTGGATGAAACTTGAGGAGAAGCAATTTAAATTTGGTTTCAGACGCGATGTTGGTTTATTTATGTTATATTGCCAATTTAAATTACTTTTGGGGGGAAATCGAAGGCGACCCGCAGCGTTGTATTTCTGGCGCCATGTTGGTTTATTTGATCCTGCTCAGAACATTTTGTTCGTTACACCAGGCGCAACTACTGCACCGACCTGAAAGTGGGAACGTAGGCAACGTTGCCATGTTGTGTTTGAAACTCCGTTGATCGGTGTTCAGGCATTGTGTTGTGGAATTGCGGGTAGTTCCCTAATTTGTATTTTGTTGAGCGCCTCGTTTGTGTTGAGATTAGTGGACACCCTGTATGTATGTCTGTATGATGTCATAATGTCAAGTTTTGACCGTTAGTAGTTTGAAGCCCGTGGTACAAATTCTACATCCTGATGTGTAATGTGACATAATTTTGGAATATCGATTCTTTGTAAAGCATCAGTTGCTAAGTGGTTTCTGTGGCCTTTGTTTCTAATCGTATCCCTAAAGTATTTATAATTTCTCGTACGGGTTGAGCTATTCGGGAGAACGGGGGGAGACTATGTGTTGGGAGTTCAGCCGCCATCTTGGATACTTGTCATGAAGGGCGGGGGGAGGCCGATGGTCACATACGCCTTCGCAGAGTCATGGATGTGGTGTTTCCGAACTTGTGAAATCTGTCTGTCCAGAGGTATTAACGACGACGAAGATGAGATTATTAACACGAAGTAGTTGGGTCAAGCGGTTTTGACGTGCCGGGGAGGTTCTCGGTAGCAGTCGCAACGGTGACGGCTGGCCTGATGGGAGTTTTCGTGCTTGCCAACGGTTTTCCGGGCACATCCGGGACAGTGCCCTGAGAGGTTATAACCACTAAGCCCATTCATCATTAATTTTCCTAGCATTTGACGTAATGTGTAGTCCAAGCAACAGCGTTTTAAGTGAATCATCATCGTCAACAACATTAGTAACATACTGTTTTATGTTTCAGGAATTGTACAATGTTTTGTTGTGCTGAAAATATAAACTGCGCATGTACGTTTATTATATTGATATTTGTATTGTTTTCAGATATGTGATTGATCAACCCATACGACATGAGAGTTTACCAGTTGACTCTAGAATAACATGAAATCGATAGATTCTGTAGATTTAATTGAATTACCAGTAAAGAGTATTCTAATTAAAGAGCTTCCACATGAAGTATCCCATTTAAACACTTCTCATCACATGTCAAAGATCAAGAGGGACCGCATGATGAAGGAAAATAAAGACAGCAAAACTGCTCCCCCTTTTCCATCAAATGATTTTCCAAACAGGCAACTAAGAAAGCCTGAAGCCGTAAATGGTGCATCACAAAAGTCTGTTCCAGCTAAAAAAGTATTTGAAGTAACTAAATCTGTGTCATTTGATATGACTGTAAAGAAAGTGACTATACCACTTAAGTGGGAGAAACGGAATTTGAATTCGTCAGATGAGAATGTTGAATTGAAGAGCTTGGGGTCTACAAATGGAATTTCACATGAGTCATTGTGTGAAGAAAAGGATAATGTTCAGTCTGTGGCCGTGGATTTCGCTGATGACAGTGAACAGTTTGGTTTGAGTGATTCTGAAGTCGATAAATTGTTGAAAGATGTAGATGAAAAAGAAAAGCTAGAACTGTCCAGTACTCAGTCAGATATAAAAGGGAAAACTGGAGTTGAGCGTTCAGACAGTGGTAAGTCTAGTTAAACATTTCATGTTAACTGTAAGATGTATCATACTGTTACATTTTTTGATAATATTTTATTTTATAGTACATTTTTTTTTCATGTTTAGTTCAGGGATTTCCTCTTTGTGTCTTTTTGTTTTCTTATCTGTTGTAATTGCATGTTTTCTAGAAGAGTATGTGTGTGTGTGTTTTCAGAGGGATATGTTTATTCTTGCATGTGTTGAAACATTTGGAAGTTCTAAGGTTTTTGCTATCTCTGAAGGATGTTTACTATTTTAAATTTTTAATGTTAACAAAGAACGAAGCAGAAAATGAGTTGTCCGGTTGCGATGTATCGGTGCTACCAATAAGTGTAACTTGAACAAAATAGGATTACAAATACTGATTGTGGGAATGGAGTTTCATATTCATTGAACCCCAGTTTTAAGTTTTGAAGTGACCAATTATAATTTGGCCGCAAATGTGAGAGTGCTGAATTGAATTTTCGCGATAATTGGATTTTGGTGGCCATTGCCTTGCTAGGCGTTTGTTATGTAGAATTTCGTCGCGCACTTCGTAATTATGCGATTTGGGAAACTGTATTGTTGAGTGTTTTCTTTTGTCTCCAATAAGTGCTAATGTAGAGTTACTCTGCATCGGCTGAAGAATTGAATTTACGAATTGCGGGTAAAAGAGAGGTTAATCAGAAGTGGTGTAAATAGAATCGCTGTATTTTTGTGTTGATGTTAACTACCGGAGTTCTGTGAAGGAGTTTTGGATGAGTGTTATGAACTCTGTACGTCTGTACACGTACCCTATTGACGATCGAACGTGCAAGGGAAAAAGGATGGGTTTTCCCTAAGCTTTGTGGTATGAAGGCGTCAAATTAATTCCGAGAAGCCAGACCCTGGTTGCTGTAAATTGCTTGAGTGACGAACCGCAAAGTACCATTCCTAATGGTGCAGAAGACAGCGTATGCCGGCGGACGAAGTAACCGTCGCTTAACCTGAAACTGTATGTGGAAATGCTGTTCTGATTTGTGAATTCAGGTTATTGAAAGTCAGAGTAGTGTAAACATGTGTTACAGGTACCTCTTGCCCAACGTCTTTCTGGCTACCCCGTTGAAAATATTTTTGAGTATGCGGAGGGAAAAATTGTCGAACGTTGAAAAGTTTATATGCACCCGGATGAACGCAGTCTGCTACTGACTCAGCCGCCACGGAAGCTGGCTGTGTCAGCTACCCAAGTATTGTATAAATGCTCACTGACCAAAAATGTGTGTATTTTCAGGCCTGGGAGTTGGGGGGGGGGGGAGAATCAATAAACGTCCGCGTTCACGTAACCCCTTTTCCCCCCATAAGAAGTTAGATCAAAGCGGTTTTGTCCAACGCGCCGCGATAACTGCCCTAACCTCCTCGTTGGACGAAAGGTCACTATATTCATTGGAGGTGTTGTCTCACTAGTGCTCATCGCTTTTTTGCGCCCGATAGGTTTATCGTAAACAGCTGCGTGTTGTATTGTCAAGTGGCACATGAATATCTGCGGTATGTGCTTCAACCTTTGACGTTTTCTGTTGTTAGATCACCGGCAAACCCATGTTTAGAAAAGGGTGTTTCGTTGTAACTGTAGTTATTTAAAATTCCCGATTCTGAAGTTTATTCAGGGAGAAAATGTTGGAAATCGCAAATAAACCGTTAAAATCAATTGACTGAAAAGTTGAGGCGCTTTCTACCTGTTCAGGCCAATTTTTTATGTCGGCCATTGCCGACTGACGGAAGGTTATCCAGAGGTTCGACATGTACCCTTATTGATTCATCGTAAACATTTTACGCAAGGTCATAATTGGACTTCTCAGTACATACCATAAATTGTTTCACATATTTTGCCGAAATCCAGTATGGCATTATACAACAGAATTCGTTTCCTCTTCGATTCCCCGGTACAGTTGAACATATTTTTTGAACATCAGCATGGGAGATGTCCAGTAAGAGTTCTTGGGCAATTCGAGATATTGTCAGTCATGGAAGACATGGATCCTGGTAATTTTTATTTTCAGCGTTGCGAATAAGTTGAACGGTGCGTAAGTGTGCCCCACTTGTGTTTATCTTCCTTATTTGCAGGCAGTTAAATTGAGGTGGGTTCCACAGTTAAGGGGACCATATTAACTCTACAGCTCAGTTGTAACGTTATGAAACTGTACATTCAGCGCCCCCAGTGTATTTCTGTGTTTTGTGTGCATCGCAGGACAAACAGCTTTTTATTATCCTAAACAGCGTTCACTGGGTGGATTTTGTAACCCAGACGGAGTGTGTTTACAGCGCGGTACGAATTGAATCATTAGATAAATTTAACTTTCCGTCTTAAATCGGATTTCCCTTTGCAATAACATTCCACCGATGCACCTTACTCATCTTCATTTACGTGCTGCTTTTACTAGGAGGACAGACGGGCCAAACCTAGGAACCTTCCAAACAGCAGTGCTCGTTCGGAAATCAGGGAGCATCGGGTAGGAGAGCACGTTCCCTTTCGTCTTTAAAGGGTTAGCGAAAGAATACGTCTGCCTTTCTGAAAACTTCGGTCACCTCGACACGTTACCTTGTTGATCTTTCTGTCAGTTCTGCTTTTGTGTCCGCCGATGGATGCTTGTAGTTCCATGTTCGTGTCAGGTAAGTATCAAGCATATGTGGGGTCACACTTTCCTGGAGCGGTTTCGAATATAATTCTTATTTGTGTCAAACTTTAGGATTCGGTGCATACAAGTTACGTATCAAGCGCCTTATTACGCGAGTACCCTCGTTTAAAATACGAGTAATAGCCGCGTTTTTACCACCGATTATCAGAACCGAATGATCACTAGAGAACTACAGTAAATGATGTGTGCCCCAAAACAGGACGTGTGGGGAGAATGGGGCCCCGCCAATTTCAAGATAATCCGCTGTTTGTTGCTCTGAAGTCTTCTTCGTTTGGGCATAAATATATTTTAATGTGTATTCCGATTCTCGTAGCAGTACGTACCTGCCTATCTGTGTTTCGTAGCTTCTGTTGCATTCATAATGAAGTGAAGGAGTTCTGCAGTGCCTCCTTTGGCAACAACGGCAGTGAATCATATGGCGACATACACTTTTATTTTTAATACAAATTAAAGATATATCATTGTGTTGTGATATTTTATTAGTTACCGAATCTGTATGCACTAAGTGTGGTATGACTTCAGTGTCGAACTATTCCCATGCTTATAAATAGTGACTTGAAGCAATATTTCATGTGTAGTAATGGGGTTTATAACACATTTCGCTTGCACAACTCCAGCCTTTCGTCAGTTAACGAACATCAGTGAAAGCCAGTAAACAATTTTGCAGCCTTGTTTTACATTGTACAAAAATATTTCCTTTAGAGAATTCATATGTTCTTCCCAGATAAATTTACCATGCATCAATTCCGGATCGTGTAAAATGTCACGTATTGGATGTTAACGTATCTGCAACTTTGTTAGTACCGATCTAGGAAATCGGCGTTCTGGTGGTGTATATTAGCGCTAGTTACGAATTTAGTGGCCACTGGTTCTTTAATTGAAACGGGGGACACGCAGACTTTTTAATCTCGTGGTTACCCCCTGTCCCCTTTTTTGAAGGAGGAAGGTGGGCGAGAAGAGGGTGCATTATGAAGGAGAACAAAGTTTTCGGCCACAGTTTTTTTTTGTACAGGAGAAAGTATGCACAACTTGGCGTCGGTAAGCAAAATGGAGAAACTGGCTAATCTAGTAAGAGCTCATAAGGCTTGTAGGCGGGGTGTCCAGATTGAACAGAGGTGAGTACTGATTCACGAACCTCGTTTATAAGTGATTTGGATTTGGATTTATCCCATCCCAGTCACACCCTCTCCCCCCCGTGCGTGAGTTCGTGTACGCAGAGAAATAACGTGATCAGCAAGAACGGCTCTAAACGTTTTGAACTTTTTCTTCCATTAATGACTGTGGCCAGATGCCCCTGTGGCTACGCAACGCGCCGTGAAGGCCTGTAGTGAGAGGAAGTTTAACTTTTTTTAAAGCGCTTTCGCATCCTTGCACGGAGCGATAGTTAACAGACTTGCGCGTGGAATTCTAGATCCTCGGAACAGGTTTTCGTAAAATATATAGGGCGAAGTATATGAAAAATAGACCATTCCAGTTTAAGTGAAATGGGATTTAAATAACCGGTGAAGAGAGGGAACCAACAAGATGCAACTAATTTCGTTGTTTATTATGCCCATCGTCAGGAG
>Ga0123355_10011902_pt1 | contig 13444 bp, 13 predicted proteins | sample TergutEmb28metaG_3_FD_89872 | JGI IMG/M metagenome (GOLD analysis project Ga0123355, IMG submission 89872) | Embiratermes neotenicus P1 segment gut microbial communities from Petit-Saut dam, French Guiana - Emb289 P1 | ecosystem: Host-associated > Arthropoda: Insects > Digestive system > Gut ...
ATAGGCGCAGGCGCAACAATAGCGTACAACAACCAAGTTGCTGACAATGGTATTGTGATTGCACACGGCGGCATAATTGAGTTAAGAGCAGGCGGCGTAATACGCGACAATTTCTCCGACGGCTCCAGTTCAGGTGTGTTTCTGTTTGGCACTAACCCCACCACCGCCAACGGCTACGCCTACAGCAGTTCTATATTTTTAATGAGTGGCGGTGAAATCCGCAACAATGAAACAAGTTCCAATAGCGGCGGTATAGGCACAAGCACTGTCGGTAGAAACCACCACATTTACATGATGGGCGGCGTTATAAGGGACAACATTGCTATGAACGGCGGAGGTGTATCGATATCGTCACATACCACATTTATGATGGAGGCCGGGGAAATAAGCGGCAACCATGCGACTGGCGAAGGCGGCGGTGTAGTCGTTAACAACGGCGGACGCTTCATCATGCACTCTGGCGCCCGCATTGTTAACAACCGCGCAGAACTTGACGGCGGCGGCATCATGTTCCGCGTTCCGGCTACCTTTTACTCAGCCCTTTACGCAAACCCCCTCGACCCCAACATAGCCGGCGTATTCGATACCCTGGACATCCGCCAAGGCGCTATTTTCTACGGCAACACAGCCAGGAACTGGGCGCTTCCGCCCACAATCCTGCCGGCAGTCCCGCCAGCCATTGTGGTCAATCAACTTAACAATGTCCGGTGGAATGCCGCAAGCGACAGTTCTTCCGTTTGGCTATGCACAAACGAAGACTGCAACAATTGCACAAGCACAGCCAACCAACACACCGATTGTAACGGCAGGTACCTATACCTGCTAAACAACTACGACATCAACTTCGCCCCAGCCCCAGACCCATGGTTCTTAGGCAACATCCCAACATGGCCCATCTATAAGACTGACATGGCCATATACAACACCACCACCTTTGCCGATAGGCGATACCTACCGGGCGCATTTTTCAGCCTACTGGTATACAACGGCACAGGCACCCCGCCTCTAGGCATTATAACAAACGATATGATAGGCCCGGCGGCAAACCAGTGGACTTATGTAACAACCCTTTCAAGCGGCACAATAGGCGGCCCTGTAGGCACACCCGGCATAGTACCCATGCGCTTCCCCATGCTACAGGGACGGGTATACCAGTTGGAAGAAATCGTACCTCCAACAGGCTTTCAGCCACCCTATGGCCAATGGCGGATTACAATACCGGCAGCGCTAGGCACCGCAAGCAACCCCTCTGCGCGGATACTGGAGAATATTTCTACCACGGTTGGCGGCGCGCCACCGGTTATTAGCCGCAGCAGACAAGTAGCCGGAAGCCCGGTTTACAGCAACTATATTGGCAATATGTCCGATTTTAACCTGCCGCTTACCGGTGGTGAGGGGAGTAATCTTGCGGCATATGCCATGGCTGGTACTGTGGTTATATGTATGGCCTTTGCTTCCTTTGGGGTTATGAAGGTTGTGAAGGGTAAGAAGGTTAGGAAGGGATAAACCTTTATCGGTATCATCTAAACCGGATAAACATAAGGCGAAGCCTGGGCAACCCTTGGAATGGTACTATTATCAAATAAAATGCAATATTTGGGGGGATTTATTCTAAAAACCCGTCGTCTATACAAAGACGGCGGGTTTTTGTTGCTGCAATTATTTTGGGCTTGTGCTGGACTGTTTGTTATTTATGTCGCTATAATATAGCAATTCTACTTTGTTTGGAGAGGGTCAGATGGAAATCATACAAGCCAGCCAAGCTACATTTGACCCAAAGCCTCAAATGAGCTACATATTTGTAGAAGGGTTTTACCCCTGGATAAAGCACATAAGCAAAGATAAACAAGAGCTGGTACAAGTCTTTACTCATATGTTTAACCTAGAGAGGTTTTACTTGGCAGTAGAAGGCCATCACGTTACGGCCATTGCCGCATGCACAAGCGGCACATCCCCAGTAAGCCTTTGCAGGAAAGAGTTTGCCCGTGTACTTGGCCCTATACGCGGCAATATTTCTTATTTGAGACTACGGCGGCATATGATGCACAACACCCTGCCATTTGCCATAAGCCCCAAAACCGGGGTTATAGAGTTTGTAGCCACCGCACCAGAACATAGAAACCACGGCATAGGCCATGCGCTGCTTAGTCACATAATTACCACCCTACCCCACGACTCATATATGTTGGAAGTAGCCGACAATAACGCAAATGCCAAGCACCTATACGAAAAGCTAGGGTTTAAGGAGTTTAGGCGGGTTGCAGCGTCTAGGCGCAGTGGGGCTGGGGCTTTTGTTTATATGCGGTGTAGTACAACAAGGTAAACAACCACCCTGCCGCTTTTGGCAACTTCATCGTATCCAGTTGAAAATAAGATTCTCCTTGCCCTCAAGGACATCAAACTCGTGATGGTCTGCCGTGAGAATAGAACCCCTCAAAATGATGGTTTGTGCCACGGCAATAGAATCTGCCAGTGATAACTTATAGGTTGCCTTTAACCGCCCAGCTTCCAAAAATATTTCTCTGTCAAACTCTGTAACAAGGACATTGGAATATTCAACATTCTCAACAACATTTAAGGCGTATTCTTTTCCATACTCACGATAAAAACCATAATAAACTTCGTAAAGGTTTACCCTGTTCATATATAATCGTACATTACCGTGGGTAGCTTGCTTTAATATATCCGCAACAATATTTGCGCCTTTTTCATGATTAGTTAACGCAATCAATGCACATGCATCAAGGACAAATACATCATTCATGATTCCAAGCCCTCAAGGATTTTATCTTCTCTCGTCATAGCCAAAAATTTATCTACGGTAAGGCGACTCCCTGCTGTAAGTCCAAGTAAAGGACATTCATCCTTCGTAACTTCACGAAGGGGAGTCAAACTAATGACGTTACCCGTTTGCCTGAGTTTTACCCGCTCTGTCGGTATCATCTTAAATAAAGTTTCAGGCAATGCTTTAACACTCAAAACCATTTCAGACATAGGTAGCAACCTCTTCTCTATTTCTTTGATATTTGCTTGTTATTATGACAATTATATCACGAGCATGATACAAAATAGTATTACCACTACTCTGCTGCCTTGAAATTATAAATAGGCATGATATGCATTTCTATTTCCACAGTATCGCCAATATGTGCGGTTATTTCATCCATTGGCTTGTATGCAAAAGGTGCTTCGTCAATGGTTTTGCGGTTTACAGTTGTAGAATAAATACCTTCCATTGCTTGCTCAAACTGCGTAAGGGTAATTTTCTCCTTAGCAGACGAGCGGCTCATGATGCGCCCGGCACCATGTGGCGCAGAAAAATTCCAATCTGCATTGCCCTTGCCTACACAAATTAGGCTGCCGTCGCGCATGTTCATTGGGATTAGTACCCTTTCGCCGTTCTTAGCCGAGATAGCGCCTTTGCGTAGCACTTTGTGCTTTAAGTCTATATAATTATGGGTAGTGGTAAAGGAGTCTAGCACTTTAAATCCTACACGCTTTTCCAGTTCCTTTATAATTGCCTTGCGATTAATTTCTGCATAGCGCTGGAGTATGGCCATATCGTGTAAATAATCATCCATTAGCGCCCCTTCTACATAAGCCAGGGAGCGTTCTATATTTACTTTCTTTTTCTTGAGGTCTTCTATGGCCTTTTTTTGATACCATTCTGCTGCCATATTTCCAATATTGCGGCTACCAGAATGTACTACCAGATACAGTGCACCGTCGTTGCCTATATTAGCCCCATAAGAAACAGCCTTGCCAAGCTCAATAAAATGGTTGCCGCCGCCAAGCGTCCCAACAGACAGTACAGCCCTGTCCAGCTTCATATGCTTTGCACACTTGAGTGCAGTTAGGTCAATCATATCGGCGTAGTGATGTGGTACATCGCGGATTTCAAAACCCGCCGGTATATACTTATGAATCGCCTTGTCAAGCTGTGTCAACTCTATATGTTTGTCTTTTAGCAGTACGGTTTCCATCCCGCAGCCAATATCAACACCAACCATGTTGGGTACTACCTTGTCTGATATAGTCATGGTTGTGCCTATAGTACAGCCGGCACCGGCATGTACGTCAGGCATAATGCGGATTTTGCTGCCTTCTACAAAACTCTGGTTTAATAAATTTTGTATTTGAGACATGGCGCTTGGTTCGATATTGCTGGTAAAAACCTTTGCGGTATTGTATTTCCCTTTTATTTCTAGCATCATTACCCTCCTATGCGGAATTTTTCGCTCATGAGCGCAATTACAAGAGCCGCAGTAGTCATGACCACTGCGGCTAGTATATACAAAAATGCGGTTATATTAATCTTCGTCTGTGAGGCTATCCAGTAAGCTGCCGGTGTGTTGTGGCCTGTGATTGGGGAATTCTGCAACAAGTTCTTCTAATAACACACGCGCTTCTGGATGACGTGCTTCATCCCGCGCATACAGGGTGCCAAGAGCGAGAAGAAACTCTGCACGCCTTGCTGCTGTTGGTGGCATAAATCTTAGAGCCAGCTCCAAATCCACCAGGGCCTTGTAATAATCCCCTGTGTTAAAAGCGCTTAGGCCCTCATTTACAAACTGTGTGCCCAAACGCGGGTACGCGTTTTCTCGTATCTCTATGTCTCTGTCTACTAAGTCACGGGGCAAACCTTCCATATCTATTACATCTAGCCGTTCTATTGCTTCTAGCAGTTGGTCATCCCTAAAAAGGTTGTCGGCCTGCATGAAGCGGATAATACGGTCTGCTCGCTCATATTGTGCTTCCCACTGCTCTAGCAGTCCTTCTTGTGCTTGTATGTGACTGTCTTTTTCTGCTAGTTCAGCAATGTGTACTTCAGCATCGGCTATGCGTGCATTTTCGGCTTCGTTTAGGCTTGTACGATATGCTTGCAATTGATTTTCGTGCTGGCGGTCTATGGCGGGATAGAACATTATATACATGATGGCAAAGGTACATACTGCGCCAATTACCAACGCCAAAATTATATCGAAACGGAAGTTTCTGGCCTTTTTTTCTTGGATGTTGATACCCCTGTATGGTGATGACACGCTTTTTGTCGACCCTTTGTTCCCAACTTCGCCTTTCCTGGTTTCATGCTTGGTGCGGGCCGGGTTGATGATAGACAAGTAGTTAAGCGCTATCACGTTTTGGATATCTACTGCAAGTACCCTTTCTGCCGCCGCGGCAGCCTTTTCGCGGCTGTTTTGGATCAGATAGCATAGTGCCAGCAGGTTGAGTGCACTTACAAAGCGCGGGTTAAGCTCTACTGCCCTTTTTAACTGGATTATGGCCAGGTCGTCGCTTTTTTGCTTTATATAAATCAAGGCTTGGTTGTACTTAACTGTGGCATCGTTCAATGCCTCTAGGGCACGGATGTTTTTACGGGCTTGCTCTAGATAGCCTGTAGCTGGGTTATCTTCTTTTTGAAACGATTGGCTTACTACCCAATGCTTAAACGCATCACCTACATAGCCTACTTCAAACAATGCCAGGCCCAACAGGTTGCGGGCAGGGATGTTGTTTTTGTTAACCGAAACACTACGGTTTAAAATTTCTATGCCTTGGGTTAAATCGCCGCTATTTAATTTGCTTAAGCCCTTATTGTACAGTTTGTCTGATAAACGCACTGTACCCGTGTAGATTACTGTATCTATCTTGCACGCCGGGCATATTTTGCTTTCGTTGCACTCGGCTTGGCAATTTGGACATTGCATATAACCACATCTTTCTCGTGTTATTTCTAAATACGGAGTTAGTCGTTTGTGGATGATACGGGTTTTGATATATGTTGTAATAGATCCATTATATCCATCATTTCGTCACGTACGGCATCTTCGACATCGTCTATTGTACGGATAGGTTTATACTTGCTAATTTCTTCCTTGAAATCAATCATCAGATTGCCTCCTATCTGTTGTTTTTTCACATCATTCTACCATATCCTTCAGAATGCGCAATAATCTAACATTTAAATTTTGTATAATTTTACGCAAATTTTACACTGTATTCCTTCATCCATAAATTTATTTGTAAAAAATAAGCAATGGTTTGGGGTACAGTCATAAGTTGCCCATACCATGGTTGCTCTGCCTTTTCTGTTAACAAGGCTTCTATGGCTTTTTTAGGGACAATTTCTAATATTGGTGATGTACTGTCTTGTAAGTCTACCTTTATCATATCCGTTACCCTGTTCATATATGCTGGGTTGTGGGTTTTAGGAAATGGGCTTTTTTTGCGCGTTAGTACAGTAGACGGAAGCAGCCCCTTCATAGACTCACGCAGCAAGCCTTTTTCGCGGTCTTGGTGGTTTTTGTATGCCCACGGCACATTATAAAGATACTCTACTAGACGGTGGTCTAAGAATGGCGAACGCACAACAAGCCCAGCGGCTGTGCTCATGGTTTCGTTACGGGTTGCTAGATTTTGCAAAAACCAGAATATATTTAGAATAAACATTTGGCGGATGCGTTTTTCTGTTGGTTCATCGTCGTACAAAGTGTCGGCTAGGGCTATGGTTTTCTCGTACCGTGTACGGATATATGCGTCTGGGTCAAACCTTCCTAGGATGTGCGGGGCAATAAAGCGACAGCGATATTCTATAGATTGTGACCACGGGAATGTTTGTGCCCATAGGCGTTCTTCTTGCTGGTACCACGGATAGCCGCCAAAAATTTCATCTGCCCCTTCACCCGTAAGTGCTATGGGGACAGTTTGCTTCACCTGTTGGCAAAAAAGCAGCAAGGCAGAGTCTACATCCCCCATGCCTGGCAGCCCGCGAGCTTCCATTGCCATACCCAGTGCGTCTGCCAGCTCGTCTGAGCCTAAGACAATACGCTGATGGTGTGCACTTAGGGCTTTAGCCATGATGTTTATATACTCATTGTCATCATCTGGTAGCAACTCAGATGGGATAAAATGCTTGTCATTGCCAAAATAATCAACAGAAAATGTTTTTTTGCAGTTCGAAAGTGCCGCCATTATGCTAGAGTCCAGCCCACCAGACAAGAAAGTACCTAGCCCTACGTTTTTTGGGGTAACACTTTGGCGGGCAACAGCATCTTTTAACAAATTGCGGATTTGTATAACGGTTTCCTCAAATGACTCTTTGTGGGGCCTTGCGCGAAGTTGCCAGTATTGACATATGGTTAGGCCTTTGGTCTTGGAATACGTAGCCCAGTGGCCGGGCTTAAGCTCCTTAATATCCCTAAAAACCGTCACACCAGGTGTACGACCTGGGCCAAGAAGCAGCAACTCTGCTACACCTTCTTGGTTGATATATGGCTGTATATGAGGGTGGCATAACAATGTTTTAATATCCGATGCAAAAACAAACCCATGAGAACCTACAGAGTAAAAAAACGGCTTGAGCCCCAACCTATCACGGGCTATAAACAACCGCTCGCTATCCCATAAGGCAAAGGCATACATACCCAAAAAACGGTCTAGGCAATTTTCGCCCCAGGCCATGTACCCGTACAGTACAACGGCAGCGTCTGTATTTTCTTGTAAGCGGTAGCCCAGTGTGCGCAGCTCTCTTATAAGTTCGTCTTTATTGTATAGTTCCCCGTCAAATGTAAGCACATACACCTTTTGGCCCAACACGCCACGCAGTGGGCCACGCCCTGTGTTTGTAGTATTTGTGTGAGTATGTAATAAGCATACATCTTGCGAGATAAATGTACCGTGTTCGTCTTGACCGCGCTTTTTTAGGGATGTTAGCATTGACTCACATACTGTTGCCGCTGTTATGGTATTGCCGCCATAGCCTATTAGCCCGCCTATTCCGCTCATATAAATTTATGCCTCCTTGCCTGTGCAATGATATTGTACTATCGTATTCTATGCAGGTTGGTTCGGTGAAAGTCCGGATATGTTGACTAGGTATGTGCGCTTAATTACAATCATTGGACAATGTTGTGCAAGGAGCTTTGCTATGTCATCAAAATCATCATATGTATCTGATATTATTAGCGATATAGAGCGCGGAAACTCTCTACTGCTTACTTTTGGAAAACCCGGTCAGGCATTGAAGCGGAAAATTGCACTAACCGGCTTTATATGCCGTATTCTTCTCTTTTTTGTCTTTAACCCTATATTTATTGCGCGTGCGCGTTTTTCTCCTGATTTATGGCATAGTCGCAAGGCTTCTGCTGTGCGGCTTGTTCGCCTATTTCTCCCCTACTATGCAAAAGGTTATCCGGTTACTGCTTCTCCAAAGTTTGACGGCCATATTGCAATAATCAACCACCCTACATTAAACGACCCTATTTGTGCGATTCTTTACATACTTGGCTTGTACCTCCAACGTGAAATAATAATCCCTATGAACCTCCCGTGGTTTGAAAGTGTTTGCCGTTATCGCTCAAGATTGCTTAAAATTGGTGTTAATATCGTACCAATTTTGACTCCCCACACCGCATCGCGGTTGGTTGATACGTGTAAGTCATCCGCGCAGCATAGTTTACGTGATGATGTGTCAAGGGTGCAGTCTGCGTTTATGGCAAACTATGTAGCAGAGTTTGCAAGTACATTATCACGCGGGGGGCTTGCTGTTGTAGCGCAGCAAGCTACACGCCGCCAGCATCTTTTTACCAACCCATCACAGGCAGAAAACGGCGAAGATATCCTCTCGACTGTTACGTTGATACTACTAAGCCTACGCCGCGCAAAGCTTCTAGAGCAGACATTTTTTATCCCGGTTGGTGTAATACCTCACAGCCCAAGCGCAAAGCCCGGGTTAAATGTTTTTAAGAAGTTGGGGTTTTGTTGTCAAGGACTGTTTTGAAAACGGAAAAGCCCTTTGCTAATCGTAGCAAAAGGCTCTTAAAAATTTTTGTGATTATAAGTTGTTGAACTGTATCATCACCGTTATTTTGTTGTGTTGATGCGTCCCTGTAATTGAGCGACCAAAGTTACCATTCCTGTATCGTCTCGCTGAACAGCTATACGGTATGTTCCCTTCATAGAAGTAAACTCTACGAATTGTCGTACAGATGAGAGGTATAATATTGCCATGAAGCATATAATCACGGCCAGAATAGCAATTATAGCGATTGACACAATGCCATCAAGATTCCATGCGAACATCAAAACACCCGCAGGGAGCAGCATGGCGTACATCATTTTTTTAGAGCGATGTTTCACAAACTCAACCGCAAGCAAATCCTTATATCTTAATTGTATTTCACCATATGCCTTCGTAACAAACCCATTGGAAACAGTGTAATACTCTCCATTGATGTTTACGCAATTATCCAAAAGCATAAGGTTGTTATTCACTTATCTTGCCCCCGCATTTAGTACAAAACTTTGTCCCTTGTTGGGATTTTTCTCCGCAACCAGTGCAAAACAGATTACTATTTTTTATTGTTGGATTAGATGAGTTGGTACTAAAGGTGCTACTCGTTGCTAATCCTTCCTGTGACGGTAACCAAAACATGAGCGACCTCGCTAGTTTTATCGACTTATCGTATCTACGTGCATTGATGAATATGCACACGAAAGGAATAGCAAACAAGAGGAAGAATCCTATCCACCATAACGAATCTCGAAAGCCGCTAAAAGGTAATATAAACTCTCTGAACGGCATTATATCTCGAACTCTTCCCCACCACTCAGTTTCAAGCGATGTCCACAGCCATAATGCAATAATTGTGTCGAATATAAGATGCCCAAGCGGCATGAATATCGCCATTACAGCAGTACGTTTTAGTATTCGTGGAGTTCCAATACTTCTCCAAGCAGAAAACCATACATACCAGAAAAATAATAATAGCAAAACCATTGGAGTATATACTAACAAATGTCCGACAAAGGGTGACACATCGGCATTGCGCCACCAGCCTGTGCGTAAAGATGGCAAGATAATATCAGGGAGTAATTGATGTCTACTTTCACTAAACCACCACGGCAAATCATCCCATGACCTTGACCATACTCTGTCCCATATCCTCTGTGTAATAAAGGGGGGCAGTAGCCGCCATATGGTAAATAATAACAAAACAGCACCATTTACAGTGAGTAGCACTCGATACCATTTTGCACCCCAATACAAGTCTTTCGCTTTGTGCGCTTGTTCTTCTCGTTTTGCACTTTCTACGCGCCGTTCAGCTACTATATTTCGCATATCAACATTTGATGTGTATTGCTCACGGGGAAACGAAAGTGTGTTTCCGTCAACAGTTACAACTTTTACCACATATACGTTAAATTTAGTAGCCGTATTGCTTGGAAGTGGTAACAGTTTCTTTGCGCCAAAGGAGCCGCCAACCGCTGTAAATTCTTCGTAATTAATTGCCAACTCTTGACATACAGGGTTGCCTGCATTGTCAATCGGCTCAATATACACACGTACAGATGAAATTCCAGATGTTCCGATATTAGCGAATTTCAACTGTAACACATGAATGTTCTGCTTTGTGTCCAATAACACAGCACCTTTTTCAAGAGCAACTGGACAATCAGGCAGATAGACGGTATTTGTAAACTCAAATTGCTTGGCATATCGCTCTGCCATTTTCGTCACCTCCACTTTTACAACTCGGGTATCTCATCTGCATCATCTTCATTAACAACAAATCCCTGCTCAGTAGCCGCCATGCTGTATAATTTGTCTTTCGCAAGGTGGATATTGCGGATGAATGTATCTTGTTCACCCGATTGAAGCCATCTTGCATCAAACGCTATGTTCCCACCAGCGTATTCAATTGACAGCAATGTTTTGCGGTAAGCGAAAAACACGACAAGAAGCACTATAAATATGACTATTCCTAGCCCTATACTCCAACCGCCTATGGTGCTAATCTCTTGGGTGGTTGTAGCCGGCGTTCCCCATCCACCACCTTGTCTTACTTCATCCATTGTTAAAGCCATACCGACAATTCCTGAAATCAAGGCTATTACAGCCCACACTACATATTGAACAGGACTAAATAGCTTGTAACCTACACCTGTAACATCACGAACATTTACGATTTTTTGTTCTTTGATTGATGTAAGTTGGCCTTTGTCGTTAAACGAAAACGCATTTCCAGAAAAATAAATGCGTTTGTTCGTTAGGGTTGCACCTGCTCGCTCTGCCGAACCACCCGATATGAAATTGGCTATATAGCCTGTGCCAATTGTGGTAATCTGCCGCTCGTCAGGGTTGCAGAATTTTCCACCATAAGTATTATTGGTTGACATGTCTTTATTCCTCCCTTACTGGATTTGAGGCTACCATCTTTACAAAAAGGTAAACCTTTTTGTAAAGGTCATGGAGTAGTATTGAAATACTATAAAATGGTGAATTTTGTCTTGTTTCATGCTAGTGTCTGTGCTATAATCAAGTAAAAGAGGTTTCTTCGACACAAAAAACAGACTGTAAAAAGGTTTACCTTCTTGCAGTTCGCTATCCGTTTTTACCTCCTCGAAGTTCCCGCAAACGGTTGTAAAATGTACCTTGCTTTAACCCTGTTTGCTCTAAGGCTTCGTCAAAAGTGATTTTGCTACACTCCCATAGCTTCACCACTTCGGGGAAATTTTCAGGGGGTCTTTTTATAGGACGGCCAAGATGTACTCCTTTCGCTCTTGCCGCTCGTATGCCCTCTGCTTGCCGTTGTCGTGTGGCTTCACGCTCGCTTTGTGCTACAAAACTTAGCAAGTTAAGTACAAGGTCTGCAATAAGCGTACCCAGTAAATCCTTGCCTTTGCGTGTGTCGAGCAGGGGCATATCAATAACAGCAATGTCAACGCCACGCTCTTTAGTAAGTATTCGCCATTGATTTTGTATCTCGTCATAATTACGCCCTAAGCGGTCAATGCTTTTGATATAGAGCAAATCCCCTGCTGTCATTTTTTCGGTTAGTGCCTTGTATGCAGAACGCTCAAAATCCATTCCCGATACTTTGTCTGTGTAAATATGGCATGATGGAATTTTCAATTCGTTCATGGCGATTATTTGCCTGTCCTCATTCTGTTCTACCGTGGACACTCTTACATATCCGTAAACTGCCAAAAAATCATCTCCTTTCAAAATAAAAAGACGAGTGCAAGACTGCACCCGCCATTTTTGCGTTGGCTAAAAATTTATGTGGAAATCCCTCTGTGTTATGTGGTACAATAAAGTCGGAAGGATTGGGTGGTGCTTATGACGGACAATAATTTTCTGTCACCAAAGAGCGATATAATATTCAAACTATTGTTCGGTGACGAGAAAAGCATTGAGATACTAACGGATTTTCTAAAAGCCGTGCTTGATATACCCGAAAGCGATTATGAAGATGTAACCATTGTAGACCCTCATCTTCTCCGTCAACATGAAGGAGATAAATTGGGCATACTTGATGTAAAGGTTAAAACCAAGAGCAAGAAAATCATAGACATAGAAATTCAAGTTAAGCCAAAACCTAACCTTGAAAAACGTGTGGTGCTATATCTCTCCAAGATGGTAGCCGAGCAAGTTGGTGCAGGCATTGACTATTCCAAAATCCAAAGAGCGATTAGCATAATCATTACAGACTACACGCTAAAATCCAACAATAACAAATATCACAACCGTTTTTCTCTCGCTGATGAAACAGGCGAACAGTTTACGGATATACTGGAAGTAAACACCTTAGAATTAAGTAAGCTACCCGAAACAGAAGATGGTACACTCCTTTGGGAGTGGATGAAATTTCTTAAATCCGAAAGCAAGGAGGAGTTTGACATGATTGCTGAAAGAAATCCTGTAATTAACAAAGCAGTTGTACGCCTTGCGGAGTTATCGCAAGATGAACGGACACGGATGCTGTATGAATCTCGGCAGATGTTGGAGTGGGATATTGATATTGGGAAACAGGCGGCACGACAAGACGAGCGTTATACTATCGCACGTAATGCTATACGAAAAAATATGTCTATTGTTGATGTTATGGATATAACTGGCTTAACTTTTGAGGAAGTAGAAGCCCTGCAAAATGCCGACTTTTAATGTCGGCATTTTGCTTTTCGGTTGTTTACCGCTCCATATCCTGCGACCGCTTTTTCATAGGTTGCGCTTTCTGCCTTTCCTTCCGTAGTACATCATAAACTCGTACACGGAACCTATTGGCTTGGGCTACTTTAGTTTTAAGGGTTTGGTATCTGTCGTCCAGTTCTTCTACCTTTTTAGAAAGTTCGGAATGTTCTTTTTGCCATGTAGCAAGCGGGATTTTACCGTTGGCATTTCTCACTCCATCAATATATTGTTTTGCCTCATTGTAACGCTCAACAATCCAACTGTTATCGGCGGCAAATGATTTTTTCTTCCACGGCATTTGTTTAGTCAAGTCTTTTTCATATTGGTTGTAGGCTACCTTACGTTTTGTGGTAAGCGTAAAATAAGCAGTCGGGTGTACAGCCCCCTCCCAAGAAGGTATACTTAACAGGCACCAAAAAAGGAAGTGCCAAGAACAATGATGAATTGTCAAATGAACCGTTTCTAAATAGG
>Ga0123355_10011903_pt1 | contig 13444 bp, 5 predicted proteins | sample TergutEmb28metaG_3_FD_89872 | JGI IMG/M metagenome (GOLD analysis project Ga0123355, IMG submission 89872) | Embiratermes neotenicus P1 segment gut microbial communities from Petit-Saut dam, French Guiana - Emb289 P1 | ecosystem: Host-associated > Arthropoda: Insects > Digestive system > Gut ...
GGGGGGGGGGGGGGGGGGGGGGGGGGGGGGTGGGGGGGGGGGGGTTGGTGTGGGGGGGGGGGGGGGGGGGGGGGGGGGGAAGAGGAGGGGGAATTGTTTGGGTAGGTGTGGGTGGCCTGTTTAATTGTGTGTCTGTCTGAAAGGCTTCATGTTAAAAAGTTCACTATGCAACTACACATAAAACTAAATATAAATTGTGTATTGGATTCTGACAGTAAGACTAGAAGTACAGGTAAAGCAATCCAAGCCCTGAGGGTTCCAGGAAGTTAAGGCTCCCAGATTTCAAGAAAATTAACACATAAAGGTGGTAAGGTTGTAAGGCATATGCACTGACCACCTTTAAGCCCCAGGAAATATTCCTGGTACTCATTGCTGTTAGAGGCTGAGTTGACCCCAGGGCCACTCTGTGGATGGAAGGATTATGTCAATGAAAAATTCCAATGACACCATCCCAAATCGAACCCATGACCTTCCTGCTTGTAGCACAGCACCTCAACCAACTGTACCACCACATGCACCAAGACTAGGAGTAGTGCTGCACAATTACCATGATTACCCAAATATGATTCCCCTTCACAGTCTTCAGTTTTCATGAAAACATCTGTACAGTACACGTTTAAAATTCAGCTCTTCAGCAGGGAAACACACACACACACACACACACACACACTCAAAATTATATCAATGTGGCTGCTTTCTAATGAGTCACATATGATATAGCCACATTCCAATCCTCTTATTCCAACAAATACCCTCCAAGGGGCAGAAAAGGAGGATTCATGCATATCAGCCATTAGAACAGGAGGGTGCTACACACACTTCACTACCGCATCATACAAGAACATACAGGACAAGATATCATTTCTTAAGTTGTGCAAATTATGAAGCAAAAATTTAAACTGTGGAAAATGTGATTAAAAAATAAAAAAATAAAATTATAAAGACTAGACCACTCACATACTGTACCCTGTATTTGTTAAAACTTAATTCTTCACTCTGTAACAAGCTGAATATCCGGTCAGAATTCAAGATAAAGGGTGCGGTACTGCAAGGCCTGATGAGAGCTACTGCACACTTCACAGGACAGTGATGTATGGGTATGGGGCAATGGTAGAATGGTGATTAGTAGTGGAGGAGCAAAGAAATCTGGAGAAAAGCTGCTCCAGCATTTCTTTGTCTACTACTAATCTCATACTCAGTCACTCACATTGAACCTGCGGTTCTATGGTAAGCAAGTCTTCTAACTGTTTGAGCTATGGTACAGCCACACTGTGTTTGTTAATAAATACAAAATTTTGTAAATAAGGAAGTGGCCATCATTTCAAGTTGTCATTCTCTGGCATAATTTCGTTGCACAGATAAAATTTCCTTTCGCATGTGTAGAGCCTGGCATACTGTTGTCACTCTTTAACATGCCAATCATTGTTTATATACTATATTTACATATTAGATAAGGAATTTTAACTAATTTATCATTTGAAAAATGAACAAGTTGCCTTATAACCGTGCATAAAGTTAGGCTACTGGATGGATTCAGCTAAAATTGTCAACTGCTACAACTTCTGTCTACAATGTAATCCTTTCATATTCACTCATACAGGTCATCAGGCATGTGGTGGAAAAATATTGAAATTCAGAAATGTTCCATAAAATATAAATGATCAACTGAAGATTTGTTCTTATTCTATGTGGTCTCTGATGTGACATATTTCTGTCATGATGCATCTCTTATGTAATATTTTTTTTTCTATTTTGTATAACTGTGTAATACATAAGAATTTCTGATCATGTAGGTTCTTAGATGTCATAACTTGTGTCAGTCTAATTTTTAGGTCATCATTATTTGATACATGTATTTCTAAAGTGGATGCAGTGACGGTTTCATGCACCTTCCTCATTACTTTTTAAATGTGACATAGCACTCTGCTGACAATATTTGGAAACAAGAGGTATGACAAAGAGGGCGGGAAAAACAGAAGAATGAGCGCAGGAACCCTTCTCAGAAATGTTGCCTTCATAGTTATATGGCAGACCGTTATAACCCATGCTCCTTTTGGTCAACGATGCAATAACCCAGTGCATAAAATCTATTTACCTGGAAGTAACATGGGCATTTTTGAATGTTCTACGGTGGAGATAATTGGGGGTCCTGAATAAAAAAATTCTGACTAGAACGCTCCTGAATTCATATTTTACTTACGGTTCTAATACCCACTTCTTAACATTCCAGCATTCAGAACCCTCAAACTTATTCTAGTAATATTCAGGTAGAAATTCTGTGGCGCTGACGAGAAATCAAATACGAACACCCTCGATTCAACGGGGTGTCCATAATTAACATAAAATTTTGACCATCAATTACTATCACTAACGACTTGGCGCGTGTGTGAATATCAATTTAAAACCACTAAAATGATCGAAAACACTTACGGTTTTCGTTTCGTATAATGCAACCTTCTGGATGGAACTTATTATTGGATGAAACATCACTTTCGAGCGTTCCATTGGGTATCTTTAACTCTGACAACAGTCACATGCGAAGAGGCCTCTACATTATTCCTACTTATCCCCACAACTTTCAACTAAATCAACATTTTATAAACATGCCATTCCCTCCACCAGCACTTCGGTTGAACATACACGCACGTCAACCACAACACATGCGAGGAGAATAACAGCTACAGATTAACAGCAGTATACTATATCGGACAGTGAACACGGATGCTATGTTCGGAATGCCCTTCGTCACATATCTTTCTCACTGAAATTTTGCTGTACCCTCTGACACCACAAAATGTGTCCACATACCGATGACACCCGTACAGCAATAATATTAAGGTAAGGATATCACTTTTCTTTAACTAATTTTCATCTCCTTCGATGGCATTTCGCAGTAATGACAATCGTGGCTTCCATTCACGTAATTTGGGGCCGAGGGCACGGGGTGCAAATCTCCCTCCAATATTTTTCTACCTCGTAACAATTTATTTTTGGCTACAACGTTCAAGGGGGGGGGGATATAAATAGTTTCTAAACGATTATTTGAGTGGTGTAAAGACACACAAAATTAAAAACCAACATTTGACTTCTTCGTAAATTAAAGCTTCTTAATACCCATGATCGATCCCCCCCTCCCATTAGCAAAGTTACGCCTATGTGACTGAAAACAGTTTCTAATCAGGGTAGGCTTACAATTGTCAAACGAGGCCCCAGCTTGATCTTTAACAACTTTACAAGGAGCAAAATAGCATAAATCATACGCGTGAAATAATAAATGACAGCATCGTAACCATCGCCAGTTCGCGTGTAACATTCACTGATTTAAAAATAAAAAAAAACGTTTTTACACAAGCAGAGTGGCGCAGTGGAAGCGTGCTGGGCCCATAACCCAGAGGTCCGTGGATCGAAACCACGCTCTGCTAAAATTTTTTATTCTTATGTTCATATTTATCTAACAAGGACAACAACAATTAGGCCTCTTGATTTAAATGCATACCACCCACCATTTAATTAATCTCCCTTTTCCCTCTCTTTTTTCTTTCCTACAAAAACTGATAAATACGCTTCGGTTTTCCAGCTTTCCTGACGATGTTTCGTACATTGTGAAGACATCTAAATTCCCTCATTGCCATGTAATATTCGGGTCATTTGGGCTAAAACTAAGGCCCCACTAGCGTTTCGCGCCGTCAGTGTAGGAAAATTTGATGTGAAGCAGGATTGTGGGGGGGGGGGGGGAACACACACAAAAATGAGGCAGGTTACACATTTCTATCCTGTAACTTGCTGTTCTCAGTGATGAGCGAACGTCGAATGAGGGATCTTTAGGCTGGCTCAAGCCATGTGGGCCGATTCATATTTGTTTGTGTGATCTACGCAAATCCTTCCAAATTTAGGTATACCGTTACCTTCCTCATACACATGTCGGATGTTTGACTTTCCTTAAACCTCCTATTGAGGAGACTTTTTTGTCTGCCTTTCTTGAGATGAAATCCAAACGGTCTACCTGTTTAAACAATGCAGCTCCTTCCGCATGCTCCAGGATTATGTTGACAAAGCGCCTCGTATTCTGAAGATTCCTATCTTGTCTGATGTTAACAAACGAATTATTCTGGGCATATATAGTTTTGAAATCCAGGGCATGATCGCAGTGACAAGAAGTGTTTTTCTACCTAACGCTGAATTCTATCCGCCAGATTGTTGCAAACACAGTCGATGAAAGGCTGAGGATAACCACTGAGCATGGATCACCACTGAGTACCAGGTAGTGTCCAACGTTCCAAACTTCGTCGTGTTCGAAAACCCCCAGGCAGCTTCCAAAATAATAATCATGAACAATGCACGAACACAATCACCAGAAACATGTATGTGGTGAACCTTTATGTACGTCGTTCAGAGACAGCTCTCCTCTGCCGATATTTTTTCCCATCAAAAGGTCCCACTTTCACACATTGCAATAACCATTCAGCAACATATTAATTACGTACGTTGCTTTAAATATACAGCAGAATGACGTTGCAAGATAAGCATAATATGAAGCAGAGCGGTACGTTACATGAGTGGCCTAAGTAACATAACAACGGCTCAGTGGTCTAGGGGTATGATTCCTGCTTTGGGTGCAGGAGGTCCCGGGTTCAAATCCCGGCTGAGCCCACGTATTTTTGACAATTGAAACTCTAATACTTTGAAACATCATTTTCATTAGCATACTGCATGTTCATACAAATCTTATGTTACGAATTAAACAGTTAATTTAAAAGTAGGCCTACATCTCTCAGGTATCACAGATTCTCCGTACTTTGTCCTGGCAAGTTAACTAATTTTAGAAAGAATACATTAGCTCTCTCTCGTCACTTTGTAAAATCAGTGAAACTTTCGTGTTGAGGAAAGGTAGACACTGACTAGGCCCATGCCACTAGGATTTGTACAACTTATTCTATGCAAAAGGCCGGATGCATTTCGATTCTTGTTACCAAACAAACCCGGAATGAATTCCTCATGTACACTGAATATGGACAAGGAATGTTCAGAGAAAGACTGACTGCTGTAATGTTTAATTTCCTTATTAGCGTCAAGGTAAACTTCTCTGTGCTCACGTCTTTAAGGCATAAGGATAATGGCGGTATGGATTCATTCATTCATTCATTCACACCTCGGCACTGGATGGAGATATGTGGTCAGTTCAAGTCTCCGCCTCTTTACCCCTTTGGATAGAAATCCAGATTTCCATTGAATAGCGGACTGGGTGGGCTCCAGAATAGGGGATGGTCTGTGGGGGCAACAACGCTATCTTGACCCTGCCTCTAAAAAAAACACTTAAAACTATTTGCTATGTTGTTCGTATGCTTGCCTGAGGTAATGCTGGAAGTTTAGCGTAACAGATGTCGCTAGTAAGGTGGCGCCCTATACTACAGAACAGAGGCTGTAATGTGCGATTTTTTTTTTTTTGAGTGTGAAAATGTCTTCCAAGTCCAACTAAATCACTGAAAATATTGCAATATTCCTGATGCTCTTTCCAAAAATTGTGTTCTCAGTTTACTGCGAGAAACCGATTTCTTCGTCCTCCTTTAAACTTCTTCCTTTTTCAAGAAACAAGCGTTAGAGGCCCATGGTCTAAATCAAAGGTGACCAACATACGGTCCTTGGTCATCTGAATATTGTCAATAATACAACGTAACAATCTAAATATAACAGGTCTGCAGGATATAGTATGGCAACTTTATTAGAACAGGAAATGTATAGACGTATAACGCACCATTTTTAAGAAAGTAAACAATAAACTAATTTCCTATATATAGAATTTAGTTTACACACACACACACACACACACACACATACGTCTATGACTACATTACTAGATCTGCAGGGTGAAAAGTCTCTAAAATAAAAATAGAAAAGGTGCCTTGTAATTAAATATAAGTATTCTACCCTGCCAGCGGCCGCTCCGTCAAAGGCGTGGGTCTGCGGCCGCTCGCTTGCTGGGATTGCGAGTTCGAATCCCGCCGGATCATGGAAGTGTGCGGTCCTGAAGCAAGTCATTAGGAACTATATGGCTCTCATGTGTGTTTAAGTTGGCCAGTTCTGGTCTAAATCATTGCGGTGCCATCCTAAACTGTCACATAGTAGTGACCTCTCTTTTCAGAGCGCAAATACTAGTCAATTTGTGCTCAAATTCCATAACACGCACTACAAACGTTTGCTATCTCATCAAAGAATCTCCATTTGTATGAAATTCGAAGTTTCACCACCAAAGCCTCGCAACATATCCAGTTAACATCTCCACGCCGCAATCCTAAGTTTGTTATCTGCAGCCAAGCTGTATGATTGCCGAAAAGGAGCACTGCAGCGCGGGCGGCACTATGCGGCACTGATATCGTCCGCTCTACGGCGAGTAGTTGGGGGATAAAAAATACAAGTGATAACCGGCCAAGCTGATCTTTGCAGTTTATATCCAATGATAGACTGGATTTTTCAAATGGGTCTTTCGGATTGGGTTTCGCGATTCCTGAAGAGGAAACAGAAACAATTTCTGAAGCACAGTAGGTTTGAAGAGAAACGAATAAACGATGAAGTTATATAAAACTGGGACACGATTTTGTGAAATGTGAGGCTATTCCAGTAGCGTGTAAAGGATACTGAGGTCTGCGATGTGATTTTTTTTTTAAAGAAAGGTACCAGCGTGTGAGAGAAACGGGCTATCTCCACCTTCAGGATAAAAGAATCTTCTATCCTGACGACTGAGGTAGCATATTGTCCGAAATATGTGTGCCTATCTACAAAAGTAAACGACGTCACACACCAGAAGTCAGTGACCTTAAAAGGAACAGTTGAAAGTAGAATTCTAAATTTGGTTATTTATGTTGATAATATTAAATAGGACATTATTTCCGGTTTCAATCATTTTCCTGTTGCATATAGAATAAGTGTATTCAGATCTAATAAACTTGAGCGTAATGCAGATAATCGCAAAAGTACTTCCCTTCATTGTATAAGTTCCTTTGCACAAAATATTTACCAAGAATTTCCAGATATCGATTGCGCTGTTACTGATACAGAGTACTGTTCGCCTAAAGAAAATAAAATCTTGGATAAAATACTGAGTTCAGATTCCGAGGTCTTTGCCTTCATTGATCATGTGTTGCAGTATCATTAATTTTTTTTGTAAACTGATCCGACATTTTATTCCTCCGCACTTATACAGAAACGCCTAACAGTAGCAAACAACAGAACTAAAAAGAGACATGTGCATAAGAAAAGTGGAATGAAAAGTATGACGAAATTTTCGTGAAGGACACACACACACACACATACACACACACATATACATACACATACACAATGGAGTTGATGACATAAACATCCGGAAGTCACGATCACATACAACGGCTGTAAAAACACCTCCACGCAGCGGCTGCAGTACCTGATCCAGCAGGACGCCATGTTGAGGTTGCACAGTGTAATGTAGGTTCAGCCACACAGAACTTACTTACTTACTTACTTACTCCATGGTGCAGAGTCCTTATTGAGAAGCTAACTGGTTTGCAGCTAGTCAAGAAATTCCCCGCATTTCACGAAACCCGAAGGATCATTACCGCACTCACAAGCGTCCACCACCTGTCTCTATCCTGGGCCAGCCCAATCCAGTCCATATACCCACATCCCACCTCCTGGAGACCCATCCTAATATTATCCACCCATCTACGCCTAGGTCTCCCCAGTGGTCTCCTTCCGTCCGGTTCCCCCAGCAAGACTCACACAAAACATGGACTTGTGAAAACGGTAGCGATTTAGAGCAATGGTATTAGCATGCACACTTTTGCTCTGCGTTAAAGGTACAACAAGAGAACGTGGAGTTGTAATAATATTTGTTTCAGAACTGTCACATGGAAGATTTTTTTTATGGCGCAACAGCCCCTAGTGGGCCAGGGCTTCCTCATTATCAAGGCTTCACCATCACCCTTGGAGACACCATACACGGTAGGACTCCTCTGGACGAGTGATAAGCCCGACGCAGAGAGCTTTCAACACACAACATTCTCGAGAGACAAGACTTCCATGATCCGGTGGGATTCGAACCCGCAATCCCAGCAAGCGAGCGACCGCAGACCCACGCCTTTGACCGAGCGGCCGCTGGCTGGGTAGAATTTTGATATTTAATTACAAGGCACCTTTTCTATTTTTATTGTACAGACGTTTCGCCCTGCAGATCTAATAATGTAGTTATAGACGTTTTTTTGAACAATTTCGTATTCAGGTACAGACTGTCTCCGTTAATTTTGTTGGATATAATCTCAAAAATTCGCGCAGTCGCTACGTTTGTAATTGTCCGTTTGCAGACATTTCGTACAAGATGCCGAGATGTGCTTGTCAATTATTTGCATGCCAAATTCCACATTCTTGCCCCCGCTTGTTCAGTAGTCATCATCATCATTATTATTATCAGAGCGGAAGCTGGGTGATACCAGAGGCTGTGTAATGCAATTTTGACCTCCTTATGATGAGCACATGTGCTCGAAACATGTAGAGGCATGAAATAAACTTACTGTAAAACAAAAAATTTGTGCATCAAGTTGGTTAGTTACTGGGATAAATATACTGAGATGCACGGTCAGCAAAACGTCAAAATTTAAGATTATTTGTCTGACCTTACAGCGGGAGAAGTATTAAGATGTATTTTATTGAAATGGTATTCAATATGCGTACTGGATTGAGGTTGTTTGGAATATGACCTAAGGTATGTTTTTTTAAACAGTTGTACAATTTTGGTTCAATAAAATAAGCAAATTCTTGAACATTTTAATAACAATTGACTATTCAAGGACGATACTCCATCATGCAGTTATTTAGCTTTATTTTACTAATTTTCGTGACTATTACCTCTTGAGCATATTGCTGACAAAGTTACATGTGTAACAGAAATGCAATCTTATCATGATAAACCTTACTCTATTCGACATTATTCGTGGCATTTTTTTTACCCTGATGCCTTTACTACAGGATTCTATGTCACAGGTGTCACATCATAATTGTTAGTGTTAGGAAAACCGTGACGTGGCACGATAATCTATAGGAGAAGAACAAGAAGAAGGACGAGAGTAATAAAAATAACAATAACTATAAGAGTATGGGGAAGGAAAGGAGTCGGAGGAGAAAGACTGAGAATTATTCCCTTTGCTCAGTAGAATATTAGTTCATGACATTTGATTAATACCCGTCTGCGGAGATCTGAAGTAGTCAAAGACGTCCTCAGCTAGCTTAAGCCTGGAATCCCATTACACACGCGTTACTGGCAGCAGAGATTATTTCTTTCTGCAGACAGAAAAAAAAGCAAAGTTTAGAGTGAATCATCGATATGATATTTGAAACTTCTGTAAGCCTATAAACCCAGTCTACACGTCACAACTTTTGTGTCTGCGTGCATGAAGGCACTTGGTTTGTGAGTGAATGACAAGAGAATGTTCAGTCTTGGAATTAGATATTCTCACGCGTTGTTGCTGAAGGTTCGAGTCTTCTAAGATATGGTCCTGTGGCCGTTGGTGAATATTTTTCGACGTTTCGGAATATTATATTACTTCAATTGTCACTTTCTTGCATAATCTTAGCGATTGACCAACTTAATGCACAAATTCTTGTTTTATAATAAATTTATTATATTCCTCTACATGTTTCGAGCACTGTTGTGCTCATCATCAGGAGGTCAAATTGTATTATACAGTATCTTGTATCGTCACACTGTAGGTGGCCGTCCGGTGCGCAGGTGCGCACCGAACGTGTAGAGGAATATAATAAACTTATAAAACAAGAATTTGTGCATTAAGTTGGTTAATCGCTAAGATTATACTGAGATGCACGGTCAGCAAAACACCAAAAAACTTTCTTGCAATCTAAACACAGCATCACATTCTAGAAGTATTGAAGCCTCGGGGTAGTACCTGATTAAGCTTGTGTCAGGTGGCAGTCCTTATGAAGCATTAACGAGGTGCCCACCTATATTTCCATCGTCACTGTAAATTCGTATTTCGCAGAAGAAATCACTGAAGATATTTCAGTGAAAGTGTGATATTGTATTGTCCCTACAGGACTGTAATATATATATATATATATATATATATATATATATGAACGTACGAATTGAAGGTTTGCCTGTGGAAGTCACAGCTAGAGACGACGTGGACTGACGCCTGAATGATATGTTAACCCGTTACTTAGCAGGCTGTGTTTGTAAAATCCATTTGTATATTATCCTTCCAAATAACCCCCTTCCTCTGCGATTTTCCAACCAAAATTTTATGTATCTCACTCTTCATTTCTCCTGTAAGGTATAGACTCACCCGTAGCCACCGCCCCAACTGGAACTAGAAGCCGAACTCTGGCTATAAGAGAAAGAGCCGCTCCCACCGCCCCATTGTCCACAGGTGGAACAACCTGAACCATGATATGGCTGTGAATACACTGGTTTTGAATAAATCGGTTGAGTATATACAACAGGTTTGACGTAAACTGGTTGCACGTAGATCTGTTTCTCATAAACTGGTTGCACGTAATGTGGTGGAGGGTAGTAACCACCACCTCCAAATCCACAAGAGAAACATCCTTTGAAATGCCTGTGAGGGGATCTTTTCAAACGGGGGTCTCCATCAGGCTGGTCGCTTACAGCTACAGGGAATTGCACATTGCCTTGTATTTCTGCTGGTCCTGAAAACAGAAAAGGCATCATATTATTTTGGGGGTCTGTAGCTAGCAACTAGCATTAACTTCTTGGACCAACTATTCTTGAGATGCTAATAATCTTCTTGTCTTGATGGGGACCTGAAATTTCACAATCCTCTTTACGAAATTCTGCATTCCATTGCTTGCAGATTTTTACCCTATATTATTTCCTTCTTCTATCTTCTCAAGTACATGTACACACATTTAATTATTTGTTTGAGGGATGTGCATAGAAAAATTGCTGGGCGAAGTAAGTGTAGTAGACATTGGGTAATTAGGCCTATACTTTTCAATTCATATAGAGCTAAAATTTCTTGAGTATTTTTTTCTCAAAAACTCTTCGTCATACAAGAAATTAGTATGGAACTTGGAAATATAGAGTTCTATAACACCTACGATTGTCGTTTTGTGTTTTTAAACCCTTGTCTACGTGTAAGCTTTAATATAAGGCTATCCACCACTCTGCAACAACACAAATTTTGCGTCGTCACAACAACCAAAATACGAAAAGCTACTTAGAGCATTTCGACATCTATGAGATCAATTGAATTAGAAGCTACTGAAATAAATGCAGGTTGTTTTAATTTCAGAATGCTTATTAAAATCTACAAAGGGGAATAATAATAATAATTATTATTATTATATTATTATTTACTGTACGTTTAATTTACTAGTACCTCTTTAAAACAGATTTTGTGTTAGATACGACTTTACGCTAACTGATTTATGTTTCCTTTTCATTCAGTAGTATTTTTATTTAGTTTTAGTACTCTTTGCAGTAATGTAACATGAATATCCAATCCTTCAAATTTCACGCTTACCGAGTCGACACGTGCATAAGTAAGCGGGTGATGTAATTTGATGCAATGAAATGATTCAGGGCTGTTAAAAGAGCACTTGAATTAACTGAAGAATAAAAAAAACCAACTAGATACCACTTGATATTTTATTGTATTTCTTATAGGCTCAACATGTTTCGGACATTACTATGCCCATCATCAGGAGCTCTAGACTGTGATGTTGATTACCACATTGGTCGTATCGTTCTTGGTTTGCTGTATGCTGTATGTTGGAGGTTAGGTGCAGTTAGGCTGGCTGATGTCCAGGCTGCAGGTTCAAGCTTGAGCCTGCAGACCGGGCACCACTCCAGCCTAACTGCACCTAACCTCCAACATACAGCAAACCAAGAACGATACGACCAATGTGGTAATCAACATCATAGTCGCGAGCTCCTGATAATAGGCATAGTAATGCCCGAAACATGTTGAGCCTATAAGAAATACAATAAAATAGCAAGTAGCATCTAGTTTGTTTTTTATTCTTCAGTTATCACAATGATGCACGGTCCAATAAACATCAGAAGCACTTGAATTATTGTTCATTGTTCTTCTTACGAGTTCTTTTTCGTGTGTGAGTGGATATGTGTTGGCTTTGTAACTGGCATTTGTGCTGCTGAGTCAGGAAGTTACTGAACAAGTTCTGAGTTTTACTGAATGTTCTAATTATTAGAGTCACGTTTAGAACTTTCCCTTCCAGAAGTCTATCGTCCTATGGACGAAACACAAACACAACAGACAACGACGCGGTACGGTACAGAAGGTAATTCTAACTTCGTAGGAGTGGCGTAGCTATAAGACGCATATAAATGACAGCCCACAAGGCCATCATTCTTATCGTAATGCGAAGTGTGTCAACACGGCCTACAGATAAGTATTTACATGGACACACAAACACACATTACAAATTTTTTTATATATTGATTTATAGATACATATTATGATTACTACCTTTCTATTGCTTTTATGTTCAGGGCCATAGGTTGCTTGATCTGGAAGATAAAGACAATAGGGTCCACCAGTCGACAAGGCCTAACATCACGCAAAACTTAAATCTTAATTTTACTTTCCCATGACACAACTGCACCCTTCCTCTGTACTTTAATATCAAATTTTTATCACAGAATTCTATAAGTTATGCAAACTTCGATGCGAAACTAATAATACACGAAATTAAATACGGCTAGTTTATGCACCAAAAGAAAAGCTTTTCGTGCCTTGTAATTTTTGCGAAATAAAATGCAGATTAGCCGCCTGACAGGAGACGAACCTCACGTCCTTACGTAACGTCTCGCCTGCAGGTAATGCCTTTTCTTAACTTCAACCTAATGTCTTGAAATATTAGAAAAGCAGTAAATACTTGTATTTTATGCTAGGTTGCCCAAGGCAAGACAGCAGCGTACAGATTAATTAGAGTCTTAAAGTACGCTTTGCTTAAACGTTACCTCCTCTGTCGCTGCTCTTCTCTGAGTTAATTCTGGCAGACCCGCCAGTTAGCACAAACAAGCGGCTCGGTGCTGGCACCACTTCATTCTTTACACCGCTGTCTTTTGCTGGCAGTGGCTCGGGTTTTAATCCAATTTCCGCGCCCTTTGTGGCATCTAGAACAAGGACTCAGCACTGATTCTCTTCTTCTACAAGTTTCGCGGTTTTATTAAGTTTCGCCAAACGGTATGTTGTATTGCAGCATTACGAAACTTTTACATCCTTGACAATTTTTGTTGACATTTTATATAACAGGAAATTCTGGGAAGACCTTGTAAAGCTTAGTTTCCAATACGCATTGCGACTGTGTTAAAATATCATCGTATAACTTTAAGTACTAAAATGTTACATTGTTTTTGTATGTTGCAGTATGGAAAGTCTGCAACATTATTTTTGATAGGTTTATGCTCTATAAC
>Ga0123355_10011904_pt1 | contig 13444 bp, 6 predicted proteins | sample TergutEmb28metaG_3_FD_89872 | JGI IMG/M metagenome (GOLD analysis project Ga0123355, IMG submission 89872) | Embiratermes neotenicus P1 segment gut microbial communities from Petit-Saut dam, French Guiana - Emb289 P1 | ecosystem: Host-associated > Arthropoda: Insects > Digestive system > Gut ...
AGCCACCTGAAACTGATACAGTAACCTCACAATAGATGGCTCTATATATCCCTCAGAGCATTTTGCATTTGGCGCGGTCTTTGTATGTCAGGCCGGAAACTTATGGACCCACCTACGTACAAGACATGAACATGCAAGTTTTCAGACTGCCACAGTGAGTGCCGATCAAATGATGATCTTCTGGATGATCATACAATGTAGAATCATGTTTGTTCTGAGGTTTGGGGGTAATATGCTGTCTCCACCTTCAGGGTGACTGAATTAGTCTAATTCAGTCACCCTGAAGATCAAAGCAGCACATTCCTCTGAAACATCACAACAAACTTATTATCCTATGTGGTGTGATCCTGGAAGACCATGATCTGAGGGAGATGTGTTAGACACCTTTACATTTTTCTACCAAACAAACACTTCAGACACCCAGATTTCATGATCCAGCAATTGGTAAATTAAACCAACATGTAAACCTCTTAAAAAAAAAAAAACCCTACCAAATATGTCATCTGCTAACCAGGAAATACATAAACAGTTGTTACAAATGCTGAATTTAATGACTTTCACTCAGAAGGATGTGTCACAAATTTCTGCTTCTTGGACCACCACACAACATGTTTAAAAAATTTAACAGATGCAAATGATTGGTTAAGCAAGACAGTCATGGCTACAAATGAAGACCATGAAATTTAAGTTACTGTTACTTTAGCCACAAAACTGTCTTAATAAAATCTAAACTGTAAACTCGCAAGTTCACTGAGTTTAGAATTCTGTTTATTTTGTAAATTCGTAATTCTTTATCAAAATTTTTGTTTTTCATATGTATTGCACTAAACGTTTAAATACCATGCCAGAAAAACTCTATACAGCTACAGTTACTATAAAATTTCACATTTGCTGTTTAATGATTAACAGCCTGTTTCTTAGTTTCTTGACAGTTGCTTCATCAGATGCAAGGACTAGACAGCAATGAATGTCACGATAGTGAATGACAAATTAGGGAGATGTCACATCAGATACTGGGAAAACACCTTAGTTTCAGAGGAGACAAGTACAAAACATCAGCCAGCCTATAGGCCAAGACTGAATCTTGAGAATTCCCACATAAGAAGCATGGGAGCTCCCACTGCCATCAAACATACACAGTAAAATAAAAACAGTGAAATGTTCAATGGTTGGCACTTCTATTTCATATCAACATGACCTCAAGTTCAGTTGTTAAAGTTTTATTAAAAAATTAAATTAAAAATAACAACAAATCAGCCATGACTGAACAGTCCCAACAGTGTAAGTCGTAGTACATGAGTCTAAAGAATTCAGTAGTTACATTAACAAAGACATACTTGAAATCAGGCTTGTGGTAATAACCACCCAACTGCATCTTCTTGCTGAAGGTGACAACATCAGGAGGTCCATCTAAACTAAAGTGTTCATGGCACCACATTTTTCCAGTAGGTCCACCACCAGTTTGTACTTCATCAATCAAGAGTGCAGCTCCATTCTGAAAGCACAACCACAATACTGTGGAAGAGATAATGTATTTCATTCTAAAAATAATCTGCCCAAAGTGTTTAATTGAAAATAAGATTCAGACTAAATTGATAAAACTAAAGGATCAAACAACATTAATATTAAAACTAACAGTCATTCCCAAGTTATTCTCACAACACGCACATCACTGAAGAGTTCACAGTACACTTACTTGCAATCCAAATGTAACTTTCTCAATTTCCACCCTGGCTACCACCTATCCTGAGAATGTCCATGCCAGGACACTACTCTGAAATATTTTGCAGGTGTCTTTCCTAATTCTTCCCTACCAATCTTTTAAAGTCATCTTCCAATCTCATTCAATGCTATGTACCTTGTGACTTATTGTGAATGGCTGTGCAACTTAGTGCCTAAGAAGAATACAGACCAAGGACCTGTGGGTCCCAGGTCCTGAGCAGGATACTGCATATGGACCTAAACTGGGATGTAGCGTGATGAAAGAGTAAAACGGACCCCCTTGGTGAGACAGGTTGTAACTTTTACACTTCATCAACTATTCAACTATTATTATGATTCTAAAATGAATATGAGATGGGTATGACATGTGGCGTTCATACAGGACAGTACAAATGCATTCAAAATTTGCTTCAGAGAACACAAAGGAAAACAGACCATTCGGAAGATCTAGGCACAGACTGAAGAAAAATTAAACATGGTGTGAAGGTATGGACAAAATTCAACTGGCTCAGGGGAGGGGCCAGTAGCAAGTTCCATGAACATGGTAATGAACTTCCAGACTACATAAAGGGTTGACCAAACAAGAGACAATCACTTTAAGTGACTAAAAATCATCATTAAATCATTTAAGCATAAAAATCTTCAATATGATTAATCAATCAATCAACCAATCAATCAGACTCAATCTTGTAAGTGCATTTTTTGCCCTTACATATGACACACATCCTACACATGAATCTCAACAATTTTACTGTCCTACCACTATACAGAAAAACAAAACTACTGCATCCCCCATTAAGCAGTTTTCAATATCTATTTTAAAGATGTTTCCATTCCATGCACTCACTCCTTCAAAGTGTTTTCTTTACAGCCATGCTTCATGTCAGGAATGAATCTGTACCTTTTTAGCAACACGCTGAAGCTGCTGGAAGAAGTATGGTGATGCTTCGTTGTCACCTCCTTCAGACTGAATAGGCTCCACAATAATTCCAGCCACAGGCCTGCCTTTCTTGCTGAACTTGGCAAACAAATCTTCCACCTGAAACAGTTCCACAGTTTCAGAGCTTATGTTCTGCATATACTCTTATGGCAGCATAATGCACAATGGTATACTAGTTCTAAGCATCTGACCACTTTACAAAATTAATAATGGCTATCCTTCGTTAATACACACCCTGCCTCATCACACAGGAAAAACTAACACTGTTTAGTTTTGAGGATATACATAACTGGCTACAGCAAAGAGATGGAAAATCATGCAACAACAAATATCTTGTATTTAGTTTGTATTGTGATAACAATCTACAAATGTAATTCCCTATCACAGTGAATTTAAACCTCTGTCCAAACAAGTAGAAATTCCTGCCAGGGGCAAGAGTTTCTCCTCTCCAAATTCTTCAGACTGGCTTGAGGGTTCATCCACCCTCCTACTCAAGCAGTACTGTGGGTTCCATCCCCAGGAGTAAAGCAGCTGGGGAATAAAAACACTTACCCCAATCTAGTGGCAAGCTCAGTAACACTCCAGATTGCAGCCTGTGAGCAGCTTTCAACCCACCAGATTTTATTATGTAGGCCCACAACCACACTTTTAAATTGTGTATATACTACAAAAATTACACTATAATTTAAGCAGTTAGGTACACCACTTACTGTTATTTTTCCACATGTGGCCCACAAATGAGCCTACAATAACATGCACACCCCCATGCCATACAAAGGTTGGAGGCCTACGACTTACAGCTATACCTCCACTCTATCATATGGCTTCATGGAATGCATAGATAATGGGAAATGAATAATCGGACTCTGTATGAATGGCAGTATTGGAAATAACAGCATACAAAAGAATGGAGTCTACTATTAATGCCACAGCATTTGATGATTAAGGATTCATCGCAGATATTGAAGAAAGCAGGCAGATGTAGCTGTAAACCCAACAAATCTCACAAAACAAAATTTAAAACAAACTTACAGTTGGTTAATATATCTGATGGTGTGTGTGTGTGTGTAGAAATGAACTGTCTTCTAACAGTGCTGGCATTTCATTTTCCAGAAACTTAGTGTAAATGTCACCTGACAGACACTGTATGCATTGGCCACATGACCTGCTGAGGGTAACCAGAAAGCTCAAAGTTCAAAGTCCCATAGCTTTGTAACAATTGCTTATCAGACTCATGTTGATACAACATTTCTGACTTGGTATGAGGTCAGGAACCTATCTTGAAATTATGAAATAGTTACCAGACACTCCACACAGTGACCTAACTTCCCCTTAGGCCCCCATGGTCAAAGCCATACTCATTCTCATTAGTCAACAGCTGCACATGTTCTAAAGAAAAAGTTTAACAACAAGTAGTAAAATAGTCACCACAAACATTAAGATAAGGAATGAGAATTCATATGATGCAGAGTTAAATCCATCTACCTCAGCCAAGCACCGTTTGTCTTCTTCATCATTCTCACGCTTGTTTTCTTCTAGAGGGTAGCGGTAGCAAGGAAATGGTGCCACAGGCCAGTCAAATGCTGGTATGTCAATCTTGTGGATATACTTTGAATGTGTTGTTGATAGGGCAGCTAAGGTGCGGCCATGAAATGCTCCTAAATAAAAAAATTAAAACATAAAAATGCACACTTGCAGCATCTAAATACAAGATTACACTTTTAAAAGTCTGTAATCATGTAACCCAAAACAGATGCAACACAATTTATAAACAAAAATTCTCTCTTACTTTTTAAAATACATCCAAAAATGTACTGATGGGATGAAAAGGTAATGGGAAAAACAAACTGTGAATTCTTACATGGACTTCAAGAAAACTGTTCAGAAACCAAAAATGGGAACCTGACATTCCATGTTTTTGAAATAAAAACATAATGAAATACAGAACTACATTTTATTACCTGCAAAATCCATGCAATCACACTCCACTTTAGCTTTTATGGGAATAAATAAGCAAGTATTTCAAAGAATATTCAAACAAATATTATGTAAAATAAACTTTTTTTGTTTTCATGACATGTTGTTTACCAGCACAAGGTACTTATCCTTACTGAATATACTGTGTGAAGTAAAATTATAAGCTGTAGGTGCAAAATATGACTTTTTACATGCCAATATTGAAGTACATGCACTCAATATTTCACACTTACTTCCAGCATCAGAAAACTATAGTTTTATACCAAGCAGTAAATGAAGGATAACACCAGCTAGCGGACCCCTCCATTCCATAAGAGGATTAGCCCAATACCTTGATCTACATCAGGTCAGCACCTGCTAGTGCTTATGAGTCATCCATATCACAGGTTATGGGTTCAAGTGCAAGTAGGACAAGTCATGTGAAACTATGATGTAACTATAGTGCCACACAACACCCCCCTCTTCCTTATACAAACTGATGTATCTGAATACACAGTGACCATTTCCAACATTACATTAAGGACACTCTTGGTATTCTCTCATTAGGATATTTCAACATTCTGAAACAGCATCAGTCATACTTGTACTTCAATTGCAATATTTTCAGTATACAATATATCATATTTCTGTACCTAACCAACTACAAGTAGACTTCAGAGTTATTACTTAAGTGTCCTAACACATCCATAAATCTAACTGCACATGGTCCACCTCAGTATCCCATCATCATCCTTCAGGATACAACACAAAATATAAGACAGCCCTTCATTACAACCTCAAATTTTGGGAAAATAACTCAACAGAACATATGTAACTGTGTACAATTATGAGGTTACCATCACCGTCACCCCCCCCCCCCCCCCCCCCCCCCCCTCCCAAAGAAAAATATGGTATGAAATAATACAGAATATCAAGATTTTGCTTTACAGTTCCTCTTCCAATAAAATCTTGAAGGTTCTGATGGGATGTATGAGTAGATTGTAGGGAAGGATGAAAAATTCATACAATACAAGACATTACTGCATACTGTCAACTCTACCGATAAAATACATGGCATATTAGTGCCAACTCTGTCTCTCCTCTCAGTTTCTTCAAGTCTCCTAGGATGCAACCCATGTCATCAAGTGAGTAGTTCCTGCTGTTTCGAAGGACAGTACTGCCTTCATATTCAGCATTCAGCATCAAACAGACAGTGTCACATCCCAGAAGACCTGAATCGTTAGCAACATCACTGTTAGATCCTCAAATCATGTAACTTCTGATTACTACAGCTGTTACAGGACAAGCTTTTCATAATCGAAAAAAACTGAAATATGATTCTCCAGATAAGAAATAAAAAAAAAAGCAGTCTCTTACATCCATCTGCCAGAACGGTACATCACCTAATAAGGATATGTATTAGCAGTTACCCTGAAAGGACATAAGTGAAAGTGATGGGGAGCCAGGGGGCTGATTCACCATACACGACTTGGTCTCCTCCTGTGAGAAGTCAGAGGATCCATTTCGCTGATTACGCTGATACCAAATGAATATACTTTTGAAGGCATTTTCATTGGAGCAGGAACCACACATCATTGTGGTAACGTGGTTCAGCCCAGGTGGAGCAACCTGTTATAATGAAAACAATGTATCTGCACAACATATTATAAAAACTTCTACCAACTTTATGACTCAATATAAATAAATGGGTAAGTTTCCCTATTTCAGATCCAATTTAGCTGTTTAATGGGCAATTTTAATCACAGATGCTACGTACTTTGAAGGTAAAGAACATTATATTTTCCCCAGAGAATTTCACGTGGTGTGTTAGTTTTCTTGCACTTCCATTAGCTGAATTAACTTCATAATTGGTATGTTTTGTGCTCTTTGTGAGATATAAACTAAACTTCCATATATTGCTCATATCACCTTGCTTTTTACCCCTAAAAGAGTTTAAAAAACTTACCTTCAGCAGAATATCCTTCAGTTTTGCAGGCCAGTCAGCACCAGGAAATACACCTAGAGCTGGTCGGTTCACTATTGTTTTCTAAAAGAAGGGATTAAAGGAAGAGATGAGCAAACACATACAAAATTTTTATCAGAAAATCTAAAGAAAAATGACAATTTGGAAGATCTAGGCATATATGACTGGATAAAATAGACTGAAAACATGAAATTTCAACAATTAAAATGTAATTTTACTCATGAAAAGGCACAAGAATGAAAACTAAACATAATCTGATATGTAGTGTGATCAAGTTTAAAAATCAAGCTACTTGAATTTCCGTCTTGGTACCAGTTTTTCTAATCATGCAGTTGCTGAAAATATCACCTGAAATGCAGAAAGCTATGTGCTCTGGTATCATGAATCAAAACCTGTGGTCACAGTGCAAAGGAAATTTGACAGAAAGTTTGGTTGGGAACCACCAACAAAAATGTCCATCGATCTAAAAGTGGTGTAACTGTTCAATGATGCTGGCTGCACATGCAGAAAGAAAAGGCCCCGCTAATGACCAATCACAGAAGCTAACATGAAGTTTGAGCAGTTTCTGTTCAGTCAAAAAAAATCAGTAAGACATGCAGCCCAACCATTTGACATGCTGCAACTGACAATACACAGTGTTCTTTAAACTTGTTTCAGATTTAAAAGTTATAAACAACAACTGTTCCAACATGCGAAAGTCCAAGACCTCTAAGAGCCTTGATGCACATTTCACCACGACATTCAACATGGGAGGATGATATAATTTTACAGCCAGACTAAACATCTAGGAATATGAATGAATGGAACAAAGCCACTGAGGAAGTGAAGGTCCACATAGGACTGCTGAGCCAACTAAGGACAGCAACTGCAATATGTGTATCTCAGTGTCTTGTTGGTTTTTCTGATCATTTATATAAAACACATTGCATACACAGAAAGAAAGTGTGTTGGGAGAAACAGAACTGGTTATCAAGTAACAAATTATGTGGTTAGATCTGTCAGTGAGGTTGCTAGGTACACTAAAATAGACATCAGGCATACCAATCTACAATCCAGAAAACAATAATATCTGGCAACTCTTTGGTCACAAAGGTGCTGGATAAAGCAGCTTATACTCTGTCCTTCCCATTCAACCTGATCTGATGTAATTTCAGCGCATTCATCTCCAACTGTCTCTACAATGAAGACACTCAACTCACTATGTTATGTGGATCATTCAGACGCTGCAGAAGGTCTGGATGGTTGTATCCTAAAGGCATAGAAGAAATCTGTGTGTACACATCCAGTAGAACATTCCCATCTACATCTACAAGGTAGTTACCCAGTGACCGCTCATAGTCTGCAAACAGCTGTACTGATCCAGCTTGCTGCAATGAAAAGAAAATGTGGTCAGTAATAAAAATGAAAATGAGATTACAAGGAACTTAACATGTTCCATAACCATGCATTAAAGGAATATTTAAACTTATGTAATAAAATCAACAAATGCAATTGTATAAAACATGTACTATCACATACCAATTACCAACCTGTTTTGATCGCTTTTGCAACCACCATCAGAGCAGCGTTACAAGAGTACAGGTGGACCCCCATAACCATGGGTAATACATTCCAAGACCTAATGCGGTTACGTGAAACCACGGTAATACCGAATGCTATACATAACGTGGTATTCGTGTATCATACATAAATACGGTAAAGTTAAATTGATAAATTACACACAGTAAGACATTACCAACATTAAATAAAGTAATAATAAAGTGTACTGTACACGACATTGTACATTTACAGTGTACTCTCTCTCTCTCTCTCTCTCTCTCTCTCTGTATGTATGAAAGTAAGGGATTCTGACATTTTAGCCTAATCCTCAAGAGACGATACAGCAATGAAAAAATACAGTACCTGTACTGTACAGTATCATGTACAGTTTCAAGGGCTGACAGAACAATAACAATCATGCTTTTCCATCAAAACGCTGTATAAGCAATAAAAAAAAATGTTATTGTTACACATTCACTGACTTCTCCATACTTCTTGTTGCTTTCTGAACATGTGCACTGCGACAATGCGGCAACTAATTTGAATAGTGAGAATGCTAGAAGCAAAACGGTGGTAAGTTTGCAGGGAAGCGTGAGTACAGGGACAAAGGACGATGAGTCAAATACTCGGTGCATTTTGGATACTGGATTTCACCATGTTATGGCCCGTTCCCACTTGGCACGTGTTTTGAAACTTATGAACTGTTTATTCCTTTAATTTTCCAAATTTTTTCGGGTTGTGGTAAACCACAGATAACTGAAACCACGGATATGAGGGTTCGCACGTACTCAGAATATAACCAACTGCCAACTTATATGTTTATATCCTACTTACATAATGACATTTTGTAATCATATTGAGGATTTGAGGCACTCATTATAACACTGAGTGGTTCCACTATAAGTTGGCAGTCTCTTATGTTCTTAGTACTCTTGCAATGCTACCCTGATAATTATTGCACAAGCGATCATATAGTGTTGGTAATTGAAAATATATGATAAAACATATTTTATACAAGTGCACTTGTTGGTTTTATTACAAGAGATTACAAAGTTTGAGAAGAGCTACATAAAATTTTTAAATCTGTATCTTTTATAAGGCAAATTTACTGAGAAAAGACCAACTCACTGGCTTGTGTTTTAAAATAAAAAATTAACAATGCACTGTGTTACTTTTTAACACAAGATGATGGACAAATTCCACAAACTAAATTATTCCAAATGTGATATACCATCATAAAAGTCTTACAGACCTATAGGAAAACATTTATTCAGAATAATTCTGCACACTCACAAAACCTGAAGTATTTCTAATCATATAATAAAGTCCATTAATATACTGCAAATTTTAACATACTATTTGTCTAATTCTACCAAATTTGTACGTAGTAAATTCCATTTTCACAACTCAAATGAGTGCTCATAAAACAATATAAACCCCATCTACTAAGGGATACAAATGTTTTTACACTGCCACGTACTGTACATGACAATGTAACATACTGGACCTAATGGTTATTGTAAACGTTCCCAATTGAGCACCACAATTATGAGACAACAGTCATGTAGTCATGTCTGACACTATCCACCGTCCGATGTATGACATTTAGACAGCTGGTACCATTCCTGTCTTAGATGTTCCAAATACAGTCAGGACACAAAATTATTATTCAAAAGGTGATCAACCACACACAGACCTTTAAGGAGCTGCAAAACAGTTTCAGATAAAAATGTCAATCTGTGGCCAAAACACAACTTACTAACCAGAAAAAACTTCTAAACACATCAAAAAATTTCTGATAACAACTTAAAGTGCTATGGACAATACTTTGACACAAGAGACATAAATTAACACTGCAATGGTGAAAACTGCATAACAAGTATGGACTTTTATACTGTGCTACCAATACTACAATCATTAGCCCATTTCTTGTTACACACAGATGGTCTTGTTTCAAAGACCAGACACTTTTGGACTAAATTTATTTGGCATTTAAGAATATCAACACAAGACAGTTAAATCCAATTATTCATAGCTTTTCAATAATGTAAATCATAAAACCCCACATAAATATTTTAATCAGTGCAGGAATAGTTAAATAGTTAAACAGTTAAATAGAATCTCAATTTGGGGGTCAGGATGAGCAGAAATGTACAATCCCACAATGTGTACTCTTCCACTAGACCTGACCTCTAGATCAGGATTCAGTATAGTTAAACACAGAGTTGGACAATGCTGGATACAAAGTGCACAAGGGTAAAACCATACACATAAACAAAATGTTGGTAAGGAAATTACACGTAACAGGCTACTTGTGAAGCCAAGGAAACTCTCCAAAGACACTATATGAACATAAATTAAACTTTATCTTCCCATGAGGTCACATGCTGGTCTCTAAAATGCATTGGCATGTGGCCCACAGCATGCCATACGCTGGTCTGTGTGTGTTTGTGTGTTTGCTTGGTAGAAATTTACATGTCCATGCTAAGCCACAAAAACTCAAGCTGTCAAGAGATATAATTGACATTTAAAACCATCTCCTATACATTAATATTGAAAGGGGATAAAATATATTGGAAAGATTAAGGGCAATAACCAGTAAAATGTTTTCATGTTGAAAGTGGTTACTGAACAGCTAGCATTACTGTACTGAAAGTGACTTTAGTTTATATGGTCCTTTTAATTGCACGTGATGAGAAAACCTGCTTATGGTGCGGTGCATTAACTTATGATCCATCTGGCATTTATAACACTCAGAATTACTCTGTGGGTCACTTGACATTACCATCTATGTTGGTATTACTGATGATAAAGAATGTCAACTCCACATATGGGGTCATACCACATTTCACTTAAATCAGTCAACAGGATTCGAAGTTATCAGCAGACAAATGCATGAACACATTAGGACATGTTTTTAAGAAGAGATAATATAATGGCCAAGTTATCAATTACATAATTTCTTAATCTGCTAGTCTCTTTACCATGGTTACACAAGGGCAAGATTACATAAAAGCAAACATTCTTATCCAATCTACATGCGGTACACAGTAAGCCTTAAAATACTATCTGTAAATTTCAGTCAAAAACTAAATATACCTAAGGGAAGGTTAATCAGTGAAATGAAAATGCTTTTATTGCTACTTGCTAACAGCTACACAATAACAGTGGCATTACCACAACTTATTTCAATAAATGATAAAAATGTAACTGCAATGAGCAGGATGGTACAATAGTAAAGCATCTAAATTACATAATATTAAAATGAAATAAAATACATACTTTGTCAAACACAACTACCTTATATTTTATTAAGTTGATAGTGGTGACTAGTTTTAGCCTAGGATGGCCATCATCAGATCAAAATATTTATAAAAACTTAAATGCCCGTATGTATTATCACAGGATCACATTTTCAATCGCATACAATTGTAAATGGGAACCCATGACATTCACGAACAATACACTGTACACACCAGCATTTAAGTTTTTATAAATATTTTGGCCCAATGATGGCCTGCCTAGGCTGAAACTAGTTGCCACTACCTAATTTATAAAATACATGATAGTTGTGTGTGACAAAGAATATATTTTATTTCATTTTAATATTATACTAAAACACAATGGGATGCCCTCTATTAAAATTATCTACCGTGCAGACAAAATGAACCCAGTCTGAATCCAAGCAGTGCACTGGCTGGCTACCAGCGAGGTTGAAGAATCATGTATTCTGGTATGTTACAATGTGTTGACTCATAAACAGTACATGGAATAACATTCTGTAAGCCTGTAATCATCAACACTGGTGCGACAACCTCAAAACTCATGTGAGTGTGCTTTCTCACAGTTTCTTTGTATGAGTCCTCACACTGAGTAAAGTAAAGCTGTACAGTCATGTATCACTTAATGATGGGGATACGTTTTGAGAAATACGTCGTTAGGTGATTTCATAGTTATGCGAACGTTATCGAGTGTACTTACACAAACCTAGATAGTACAACCTACTACACACCTAGGCTATATGGTACAGCCTATTGCTCCTAGGCTACAAACCTGTGTAGCATGTTACTGTACTGAATACTGTAGGCAATTGTAACACAACTGTAAATATTATAATAAAACATTTTAATATTATAATCTTATGGGACCACCGTCGTATGTGCGGACCATCGTTGACTGAAACGTCGTTATGCGGCACATGACTGTACCTCTACCACAGCACCAAATAATGATGAGTCTTGGGAGAGTGGTGATAAAACTCCAAGTGTACTTAACCTCAACACTACATGAAGGTAAGTGGCTTTTACCTTCTCATCTCTTTATCCTAGAGACACGATTTCCCAAACCCACTGGAAAGGAGGCAATGTAGGCTGGAGAGTATATCTGGATAGGTGGTTAAAATACAAATTTCAATACATGTTCAAACAGGCTATGGCCACTTAAACATGACTCTTACACAAGACATACCACATATTAATTTTAAGGTTTATAATGATTTTCCTCAGTCATTTCAAAAGGTGTTGGAATAATAAACACAGCAGCTTACACATAGTTTCTGATTCATCATTTTGTGCGCCTGATTCAAAGCTTGACAATCTCAGTTGCCGATGCAGCATTGTACAATAAAAAATATAAACTTTCTAAATGCTGATCTGATGTTATACTGAAAGACAGGTTATATGGAAGAATTCTGGTTGTGGGATATACGAAACTGTAACTAAACTAATCGAATGGGATATACAAGAAATGTGTGTACTGGCACAGGCAAAGCTCTTCTTGTACAGACCACCAACGCATATGAGGGTGAACATATACAGTTTCATTTATTCTTAACCCCAGCATTAGATGGAGGTTGGTGAAGAGCTTTGAGCCACCGTCATTGAATTCCCAGGGAGAGCCCTGTGTAACCACCGGGTGGGCCCCAGACAATCTGGGCACTCTGGAGAAGAAAGAAGAAAAAAAAAATCTCTTGCCCTCACTGGGAAGTGGACCATAATTCCTGGGGTATCGAGTTTATAGCCTAGTCACTATACTGTCTACACTATCCTGGTTACATTTAATCACAATGACAAAATGCACCAAATGTTCTATTCTGCAATGACTAATCTTCAGCAAGAATGTATATAGCAAAACATTAAGAACTAATAAAATTCCAAACAGCCATATACAGGGTGTCCCACGAGGAATGTGCCAGACTTCAGGAGGGTGTTCCTTATGCTAAAATATACCGATATAACCCAAAACACCTATGTCCAAAGTGGAACGGTTACGGAGATAATGGCCAGAGAAGTTTGAAACTTTGA
>Ga0123355_10011905_pt1 | contig 13444 bp, 9 predicted proteins | sample TergutEmb28metaG_3_FD_89872 | JGI IMG/M metagenome (GOLD analysis project Ga0123355, IMG submission 89872) | Embiratermes neotenicus P1 segment gut microbial communities from Petit-Saut dam, French Guiana - Emb289 P1 | ecosystem: Host-associated > Arthropoda: Insects > Digestive system > Gut ...
ACTAGTTGTTAGTTGTCATGAAACTTATGCAAGAAGAAACAGGTATTAATTACTTTCTTCTTATGAAAAATGTTTACATGCAGCACCTGACAGCTAAAATTCCTATACAACAAACATGCTATATCTCACATGGTTTGATGTTCTCACAGTGGCGTTACTAACAATTCAAACCTCTTGGGTTGTCATACCATGTTAACCAATAAGCAGTTACCAACTATTTGAAGAAACAGTGCCTTCACCTTCAGGATGTGCTTGGACTTTCTGACCCTTCTTTGAACCATCACAATTATTTACCACGTGCCACAGAGTAACATGCCAGAAAACTGAAATCTTCACGCTGTACTCCATGGTTTTCTGGATTACTGACACTGTGTAGTTATGGTGGTGGATAACGATGTTTCAAACAAACGTGCTACATCCATCTTCAGAGATAACATGTGTTGGATCAGATGTGACCAGTTTATATCTAACTCTACTCTTGAAAATCTAAATCATGTCACTTTGATCCTGTGGATAGAAGCAGCAGGTTCCTTTGAAATATTCATAGCTGAATACATGGTGTTACAACACAGGTCACAATCTAAACATCCACTTCTGTGAAAACCTCAAATCCCATGCTATGAGAGGCATCTTATCAAAACCACATGAAAACAGAAACACAGTGTGAGATATGTTGTTAAATTAAATGGACAATTGTTATGGACATACCCCACTGAAATACAGGAAACAATATACTGAGGAAAAACATTCAGGACATAAAATCCAAGTTAACCATCACCAACATCATAGTAAAGACGCAATTTATGGCAGCCTTATTAGTGGTTAAGTGTAGAGAAATGGGTAATGAAGCATATATGGAAACATCCTTATTACAGTTATTAATGGATATAGCATCTCCTGCAGTTTATGAAATAATTTATGAAGCACTTGGCATTAATGTTATGCATGGATTAACCTTTTGGTGCCGGAATTATTTTTTAAATTTTAGCACACCGTGTATATAAAATGTGAATAACAGAGAAACCAAATATGTTTTATGAAACAAACTGCATTTTGAAGAGGAAAAAACGGAGACTATATACCATGTTTAAAATATTCAGTACCTATATTTGTTGAATAAATATATAAAATGCAACGTTTAGAGGTTAGTGGTGCGGTGCGACCACTATAGTCATTAGGCGTCAAAGGGTTAATGTACATGAAACATGCATCTACTGATCTGTGCCAGAGAAACGAAACTGCGCTAACCTCAAAAGAGCTAATGCAACTTTCTGCAATCAAGATCTTCCAACATAAATATTAAATATTCAAAGACATACTAGAAAAGAGGTACCTGTTAATGAGACTTCAACACCCACAAATGAAAGGATGTTACACCTTTTCTAATATGTACTGCCATGACAGTCAAGATAAAATTTTGCCTATACTTAAACAAGCTCAATACCAAAAAGGAATACTGGGGGCAGAGGTATAACACATTCTTAACCTGAGCACAATGAGACAAGTGGTCAGCCCCCAGTATCCACATAACAGCAGGCTGAGTGACCCCTAAAGCTGCTCTGGAGGACACTTCGGAGAAACGTTTGTCTCTGCCAGGAACTAACCCACAATTCTTCAGCTGTCCAGTCCACAAACTATTTATTATATCAACTGAACAATCTTTGTTCCATTGCACTGTTATGTGCATTATAAATATTAAACAGATCACTTTGTGTAATTAATTGCACACAGAATGGCCAGTGACAGAAAAGCGCTGTGCAAAAAGACTGGTGGCAAAGAAAAACTGTATACTATATTACGAGAACTTACCTAGCACCGTTTTTTCCTTTTCCGTACCAAGCAGTTTCCTGTCGTCTCTGTTTTTTAATTTTCCAGGGGCTTCTGCTATTGGTAATGAAGAATGGAACACCAAAAGCTTTCCAGGACATTCTGAGGCCTGTGTTCAAAATTGCAAGAAACAACAATTATTGTTACAGAACACATGCTAAAAAAATTCATAAGCAAGTGACTGCAGTGTTCATCCTTTTAAAGCAGAGTGGTTAATTACATGTACCACTTATTTTTACTGTTTAAAAATTTTGTATTTTGTCCACACCATGCATTTATGTGTTTATTATGATTCACATTAAGCACTGATTAGTTCTGAAAACAGCTTTAACTACTTGGTCCTTGTAATGGAACAGCTGTGTTTTCTGTGAGGCAGGAACTACATAGTTGTATATTATTCACATGTGTGCTAAGACTTCCAAGTATCAACTGCCCATCATTTACCATTCTGAGTTACAATACCAACAAACTTGACATACTACAGTATTGTTTTCTGTCACTGGCTTGTGGAAATATCTGATAATTTTTGTAAGTCCATCATTTCCAGCTTCTGGAAGACATTTGTAAATAAATTAATGTGCTAGAACAATGTAACATACAGACAAATAGAAAGACAAACACAACCTCCACATAAGTTGTACTCCTTGTATTGTTGAAATAACACCTGTTTCAAAAGCCTGCACCAGAAAGTCTTTAAAATTATTACAGCCTGAGGCTGGTACTGCACCTTGAGTGCTTCAAGACCAGCCTGGATTGCTGGAGCCAACACAGTTTCTGTTTCACGAGTATCAGCAAACATGGTCGGTATTTGCTCCATCAGGCTATCAATAACAGCCTCAGATTCCATGGGATCACACAGAAAACCCTCCAGAAGAGGCATAAACATGTCCTGTACATCACCCACCACCATCATCTGTGGCTGAGCAAGACAACCCTGCAAAGAAAAATACAGAGTATGGTTTTACATGCTCAAACTTAAGGATAGTATAACATAACTGTAAATAACATTACTCATAAACTGTCTCATCAATACAGGTGACCTGATACAATCTGCATACAATAATTACCAATGAGAGGCTACGAACAAAGGCTACTAAAACACATGAGTCTAGATACAAGCAAATAACAATGTGCCTAGAAAAATTTTTCAATCAATCATGGCAAACAGCAATGTGTTACACACACATCTGGGTAAAAATGTACACACCATTAAGAATGGAAGTGATTACACAAAACAAATGCTTCAAAATACACATAACAGGATTCTAACATTTCCAGTACTTTTATTATTAACAAGAAATACTTAAATAATGGATGTACAACCTTATCCAAATATAAGTAAATAATTCAGAAACAAAGCTATTATGAAACATTTGATAAAACTACTACAAGGCAAAACAAGTTATAATATAAAATGATACAAAAATAAGTGATGTACGGCATGCATCACACTGTGCAAACTGACGACTAAGGATAGTCTCCAGCAGACACAAATTTATTACTGTACAACACTATACAAAGTTATGCAGCCAAAATGCTTGGCCTCTTTTTAACTTGCAAGAGGCACTGTATAAAGTGAATTATCAATGTGAACTCCGAATATAATAGTAGAAACTGTCAGTCACTAACAAAAATACAAATCAGTGAGTGTGGGGAATAAATTATTACTATTTGAATGACGAGACTGTACATTTTCAAGTTTATTGGAATCATATGCTGCAAAAATGTTCAAACAATTCAGTAACTGCCTACATTCTTTGCTATGTCAAGTGACAGACTTGATGTCTGAGACAACTTAGTCAACATGCCATGAAAAAGTCTAACAAAAAAAAAAAAACCTGCTCAATGCAAGTTCTGAAGAAGAAATATTTTATCTTGTGACAGTATTTTACTGTACAGCCAGGTGTGACAAGCAAGTCTGCACAAAAGTGGTAAAATAAGCAGACATGGCAGTGAATATGTCAATATATTATGTGCCAATCAGTTAGCCTTACAAAAAAGAAAATGCTATAGAAGGTACAATCCTTACCTTAATATTATAGAAATGCACTGTATTATTATACGTGACGAAACCAACCCTCATACTGGAATTCTCAGCTCCTTCATCCTTGGGTAAGAGTTTCAATATATTTTTCATTTCGCCACACAGAAGATGAACCATACCAGATTTGATGTTGTTATAAGACACATCAATCAAAAAGATGAGCGCTGGAGGTTTAGGGAATGTATTGTTCTGCAACATGGCAAGAGAATCTGTGATGTCATATTCCACTCATATGAAATTACTTTCAACTGTTTGCCCAACACCATACAAGGCCTACTTCCAAAGAATTTATTAAAAGAAGTTATACTAAATCAATAATGTTGAGGAGAATATTTGGACCTAGGAGGAACAAGGTAATGGGGGAATGGAGGAGACTGCATAATGAGGAGCCAAATGATTTGTACTCCTCACCCAATATTGTGCGGATGACGAGAAGAATGAGATGGGCTGGGCATGTGGTGCATATGGGTGAAGAGAGGGGGGTGTATTGGGTCTTGGTGGGGAAACCGGAGGGAAGGAGACCACTGGGGAGACCTAGGTGTAGATGGGCGGATAATATTAGGATGGATCTTCAGGAGGTGGGATGTGGGAATATGGGCTGGATTGGGCTGGCCAAGGATAGCGACAGGTGGCGGACGCTTGTGAGTACGGTAATGAACCTTCGGGTTCCGTGAAATGCTGGGAATTTCTTGACTAGCTGCAAACCAGTTAGCTTCTCAACAAGGACTCTGCACCATGGAGTAAGTAGGTACCACTAAATCAACAACAACTAATTATAGAGCCCATTCCACCATATTTGTGGAAACGTGTAACTTATGACGCTGCAACTCAGAATGCAGAACTAAATACAAAAACAAAATACACTACTAAATCTCCTTAACATTCCTTTGGCCTTACAAACATTACAAAAATAACTTATCAGACTGTTACTTCACATGAATTATACGTATGGATATCACACAAATAGCTTTTTTAATACTCTTAAGCAGTAGTTTTCTGCTTGATTTTAACCGCCAAGTTTGAATAAGTATATCCCCACCCTAAGCAAACAAAAAATAAACACAATTTTCTATACAAATGGCTCATGAAGTTCTATCAGTATAGTACATTCAGGTATAATATATTCCTCCACAGTAAAAACTGAACAAGATTTAATAACATATGCTAAAACATGTCTGCAGTGTGACTTAAGTACTGCTCTAAGCTATATCTTACAAGTTCCATATTAAATTTGAGAACAGCATAAATATTTTTGTGGGATACGAGATTTAGTTTCATGCAAAGGATAATATTACGAAGTCCAGTGCTGACTGACATTAAAATTGGTTCATATAGTTCAACTAGCCTTAAGCCTGTTGAAGCTCCAATAAGTAAGTTTTGCAGGTACAAAAATAATTATTGAATATGGTACATAGAATCTACTAATAAAAAGTTACTACACATGTACAAAATTGCTTAACCAAGCAGTCAACTTACCCTACAGTAATCTTTTGTGGCTACAAACTCATAAGCTCCTAGCATCAACTCTGGTCTCTCAAACCGATCTACCCGCTGGCCTGTATGGTCTAAATGCTGGAAGTACTCTGGAGGCACTGGTAACAGTAACAATAATAATAGTGACTTTCTTCCAGATTCCTTTTATATCTGCATATTTTAAGCCGACAGATTAAAATCATATGATTCAGGTCTCCTGGGATGTGATGCTGCTTTAATGGCTGAGTGGTTCCCAGTGTCACAAAGATCAAAGTGCCTTCATCTTTGGGCCAGAAGGGGCAGTGAATACGAGGGCACTACATCCGTTTGAAACATCAACGTCTACATATCAGTTAAAGTGGCATTACATCCCAAAAGACAAATTCTCAGCAACACATCTGTGGGAACCCAAAATCTCACATCAAACTCCATGCAGTCTTCACTTGTTGGTTTCTTTGCACCCATCACTGATTTCATACAAAATAAATAAATAAATAAATAACAGATCTTGTTAACTGACTCTCTATCTTGCAAAATGTGTCATATTCGGTCTGCATAACAAATCCTTACTGCCCAGTGATTTCCACAGAGAAAAACAAACTGAGAAATGCGAATCACTATAGGTCATGTACACCAACATTTTTTTTTTTATTCTACTGAATACAGATTCTCATGCCCCAAAATTTGTAAATCAAATTTTAAAGGCAGAAATAAAAACATGACTGCAACAGTATTGATAAATTGGTTACATAAATTTTGGTATGGATTTTGCGATATTTAAGAAAATGGTGTGAAGGCTATAAAATCTGAGCTTTAACTTATACAGGGTAAGATGTGTGTTCAATAATGAAATATTCACAATGCTCTCATTATTTTCAGAGTAAGTCACACATACAGCATTAATAGCCAACTTTTCCTAACATGTTACTTAACCTGTCATCAGATACCCATACAACAGCCTCACCTTCTGTAGTGGCTTTGCAAAAAAGACAGTGGAAACGTCGTCCCCCATCAATGAACTGCATATACGGACACATGTATGCTTTGCATCGGTTGCACCTAACGGGTCCAACTTCTCCCATGTTCACAATGGGTGGCAAATATTCCTCGTCTAATGTTCGGGCCAAAGGACTCACTACTATACCAAATGGTACAGCAGTCTGGAATAAAATAAAATAATTAAAAATAGTGTGCCTATCACAAAACACTGCATTACCACACTTCTGTTCTCCTGATATCACAGGTTCAACATCTCACTCTGGTTTAATTCTTTATTCACATTTTCAATAGCTACACCAAGCAAATACAATGACACAAGGAGGACTGGATATCCTGCTGCCTACTCCTAGTTACGTAGTAAGAAGAGCTATATTTTTTACACACACGCACATGCGGGTGACACACACACAAAAACAAACATACCTAAGTCCATATACTTAAATAATTTAAAGAATGGAGTACGAAGAAATGCCCAGGGAACAGTTAGTACTATTTAGATGAACACCAGTCAAATAATGAGATATATTACTATGTTTTATTGTAATTTTAATAAAACTGTGTGCATATGTTGACATGTTAAACATGGCCTGTACAGGTATTCTTCTGAACAATGAAGATGGTGAAGATGCAGAGTCATCTTATATTTAAATATAAATAGTACTTTTACTCTTATTGTTTGGCAATAAGAATGAAATGTGTGACAAAACAGGAATTTCAAACATTTTGCCAAATTTGAGAAATGTCTTCATATGCACAACTTCAGTCACACTGGTGTGTTGTTCTCAATTATATGACTAACAAATATATTCGGTTAAAGCTGACCCAGGTACAGCAAAATAATACTGAGGAAAATGCATATATCAACAGATGTCACATGATACCATAAAATGGTAATTTTTTTCCAGATTAAAATAGTTTTAACCATGACAGGCCCATATACATTCATGTGTATATATAACATGCTACACTGTAGCAGGCATTCTCCACATAATGAGCCTTTCAGGTGTGGTAACTGTAAATGAGAACAAGGCACACAGTAACAGTAAAATGCTGTTTACTCTCAATTATCCAGGGTAATGGTGGGGACGGGGTTGCAGGAATAATTGAGAAACACAGATAACCTCAAAAATATATTTTACTGAGCCACAAACAAAAAATAAAACTGCAAATTATTTATTAAATACATAATACATACATGGCGTACTGAAATAGTCCGTGATTTTGTTTGTATTGAGGATTTTATTCAAGCACTCAGTGCTCAATTACATTATCTCCCACCTCTTTCATTAGTCTTAGCACTTACGATTGTATATGGATATCAAGAGTACAATCTTTCTACATCTTCTACATTAAAAGAAATATGTGTGGGAGTTCTTACTTGTTTCATCATATCAATGGTGGCTGGAACATTGTACATTGAGCTGCGAATATATCTAGGGCTAGCATTGCCTTGGTCTTGGGTGATGAAATTTGTGGTGACAAGAGGTGGGACCAGACCCTTCTGATTTGTAAAGAAAATGCCTGACCTATTGCGCTGGTCATCTTGCATCACTTGTATCTGAAAAATAAAAATCTAAGAGCATTAAGTTTATACAGTACATTTAAAAGCGGATTTCCGAGAATCCAACCGCTGTGGTGCTGCTGATCCATGTTGTCCCTGATCTCCACTCCAGAATTTTTATTTACAGTTGTATACCTGATAACTTGAGGAACTACAAGAATAACAGTTGCTGGTCAGCTGCTCTGAAATGTGTACTACACAAAGACTTATATAACACAAAAATAAAGGTGTTTGAAAAGTTTTTATTTCACTTCTCAAATACACACACCCCAAAGTCAAAGTTCTAACTCATTTAAAGCCTCTTCCTTGTTTCAAATGTTCTTCCTTATCAGATACAAAAATCCTCACTCTAATACTTTCCAATGAAATATTCCAGTGCAATAACCTGAAGTTATACAATCTACAATGAAGTTTTAAACAGACCCAGTTCGGGCAGCGCAATAAACACTTTCCGTCTCAGTCATCAGTTAACCCTCTGACACCGGAATTAAATTCCTCCGAGTAACACTGTCTGCTGGAATTTTTTTACTGAGGATTTTAAATTTTAATGCTTACTCTTAGAAAAAAATCGTATCTCATACACTTTTCCTTCAAATTTAATGAAATAAAATTTTGCGCTCTGCTTATGAATTGGTTAATCTGGGGAAAACTGTTCACCTATTTTTATAATAAATTTAGGCCTGTGAATCGCGTGTATTATAAAAATGTGGTGTAAATAATTCATTACTCAAATAATTTTGGCTGCTGTGGAAGGTCTGTGGCACCTTGGATCACTGTTTTATCATGACACACAGTATTCACAAAGAGGGTGATATATAACAAATTTACTTTTGTGTGATATTCCGCGAAACAAGGCATCATGCACAGGCCCACGTCACATATGGTGCACTGTGCCCTTTCTTTGGCTGCGAGAAGAACAGACAGCAGTGCAGTCAGGTTGGTGATTTCGCTGGTCAGTGTTTGTTACGGCGAATTCTGCTGAGGCTTGTTGCTGCTTTTGTTGTTGTCGTTCCTCTTCTTCGTCTTCTTCTTCTTCTTCTTCTTCTTCTTCTTCTTCTTCTTCTTCTTCTTCTTCTTCTTCTTCTTCCTCAAACTAGTCTTCAAAATCGCTAGCCTCCACACTTGATTCTGAGGCAGTGTCAGCAACCAGAATTTCAATGATGGTTTACTCCTCAAGTTTTATTTTTTTCCCAGCCATGGCTCTGAGACCTACAATCATCTGCTTTGTTTACACTATATATGACTGGCCAGAGTTTCAGAAACATAATACCTCTAAAGATACGAATGTCTTCTGCAGGGACAGCAAAACAGATCTAAAGCTATGATGTAACTGCGTATAAAATTCCAGCTATCTGAGGGTGCCCAAGACGTTTTTAGTAGATTGATGGCTGTGTGTTTCATGTTACTACCCTACAACCCCTACAGATTACCCCAGCTCTACAAGAGGCACGTCTGTGGGCCTTCCTATGGCTGTAAACATCTATATTTGTAGGTATCTCCAATTTTTGAGCAATATTTTTGTCTGAATTATATGGGTACAGTACGCCACTGACAACCTTTCTGGTCAAGAAAGAGTTTTTGCTTCATAGGCCAGTGTTGATATTTCAACCCATAGTGAACTCCAAAGTAAGTGATAATCAAAGCAGGCAGTGTCAGAATCGTATTAGTCAGCTGGGAAAAATGTGCAGTTACTAAGTGTCTGTGTATATATCGCTGTTTGTGGAGGGGTTTAGGAGGTGGAGGGGGTACATTCTGGCTCCTGTATGAAAGCCTGACCTTCAAGGGTCCTGAAGCATAGCAAGCCACAGCAGTTAACAGAATAGTAGTGAATAAAATTCATCCAAACTTTGACACACTGTTTATGACGTCTTTATAAGTCATTCAGCTATTTACAGGGCTCACTGCACCTCGTCTTTAGAAGTCGTTCGGCGTTAACAGGTTAATGTTATATAGAGCAAAGTTGCTGTCTGTTCTGAGAGCTGTACAAAACTCATAAATAGACTGTGTGGGCGGAAGGTAGAATTTCTAAATGTGAAACCTATGTGCAGTAACAGCTAAGCTTTAAAAGGTTAATGAATGATGATGACAGAAATAACAATAAAAATAATAAACTAATAACAACAAATATGTTATGCATTCGAAAGAAAATGCACAAGAATTAGAGACGTACAAGGCCATTGCTCAAAGTGTGAATTTTAACTGACGAAGTTTCCTTTATGTGTGTTATTTGACAATGTTGTCTACTACCAGGATTATAAAGCATCAATGACAGAATGAATAAGCATGGTGCATTGCTCAAATGATACTGACAAGATAAAAGCGAATTACTTGAAGGACAGCCATCCCCACGCCACTCCAGCTACTAAAAACCCTGTACCAGAATCGGATTCCACCTGGGCCTACAAAGTGAGAGGCCGGCAACTAATCACCTGAGACATGGCAGGGTCCTTGATGAACTGATCTGCCCAAAGCTTACTGGAGGTTTCTGAATTTTCATTGCAAATTTCAGGTCATGAATACTTGATCTTCACTTACTGTATTGCTGAAATGCAATGACCTGCTGATATAGGCTTTAGTTACTTACAGGACTTGGCATCTGATCAGGATCAAGACGTCTAGCAGGTTGTGACTGTAAGCCTGGATGTGCTGGTTGCAGAGGACCCATGGGCTGATGTGGTGATGGGTAATTGGAAACAGGGCTCTGTGGCCCCATGGGTGGCTGGTGCATCTGAGGTGGGGCTCCTGTGTTTGGATGGTACATGTCCTAGAAAACAAATTAATCCAACCTTGATAAATATAGCAGTAATGACAAAGAATGTGATACCAATCATCTAAAAAAATGCAGAAAACTAACATACTGTTAAAAATGAGAAATCTCAGTATCACTGTAGAAATGCTGGAAACCACATTATATGCAGATTTCAAAGAAATATTATTAATTAATTTACCAAAAAAAAAGAAAAAAAAAGCCACACATCAACATTTAGAATACATACTAAGAAATCACTGCAAAATGCTCTATACCAGCAGTTCTCAACCTGTTGCACGGTCCCTGAGAATTCATGTAGTTTCAAAGCAAGCCTTGCTGCTCCAGCCAGCATTTGGTTCCATCTAATATCCCCTGTCACTACTACTGCAATGAATATAATGCGAATTAATTTACAGCTGTTTCGAGCTCATAACAGCTTCTTGCCATAACGTATTTTCATAATTAATGGAGCCCAGATGCATACATTAATATGTGGGATGCCATGAAATTTTTCAAGCTAACAGGAGGTTCTAAAAGCCCAACACATTGACAACTGCTGCCTTGTATTCATGTACAAGTATTTGTGTGTGTTGTCTGAAGATGGATTATGCTGACACATATACTGGACACGGTCCCCTGTCTCATTTCCTTTACAGAAATAAAATCAACCCTCACTATTCATCTTCTCACTTTGCGATTTTTAACTATAGTGCCTCACGGACATTACTATCCATAATTCATCATGAGAAATCCCCGCTACTGCTACTCCACAGCCAACAAAAACTTCACATCCTGGGCTGGTGAGAAATTTTTATTCTCCCATTATGTTTCCCATTTAAAATAATGGAAAATATGGTCCCACTATCCAATTTTTTGCTATCAGACCCCTTTTTCAGGAACAAATTAGTCGGATAACGAGGGCTCACTGTACAACATTTCAGAAATTGCTTGTCTTCAACAATGAGCAATGAAGATCAGTGATCATTCCATGCCTCAGGTCTTTACCTCCAGGGGAAGATCTTCCACTACCCCAGATCCAGTCTAGACACTCTGTAAAAGTGAAAAAACTCTCTCTCTCTGCCAGGAATGAAAATACAGCTTCTCAGCTGGCCAGGCTCTGTAGTCAGTAGAGTGAACAGGCTCTAGCCTGTTCACTCTACTGACTACAGTATCCCTCATCATCATCCAAGCTGTCAACTGGACGTAACAAAGAACATGGAATTCTCTCTTAAAATATTCACTCACTGAAGATGGCAGGTATGGCTTCCCCATTGGTGGACCAGGTTGTATGAGAGGTTGAAAAGATGATCCTCCATGCTGTGGAGGTACAGATCCAGGATGAGGCATACCTCCTACTGAAGGTTGCATACTTCCAGGCTGGGGAGGCATACCAAAGGATGAAGGCGTATGTGCATGTGCTGCAGGCATGTTTCCAGGTTGAGGTGGCATGGGTTGTGAAGGCCCTCCCACAGGCCCTCTGCCAGGTCCAGGTGGAGGACCCATAGAGCCATTCATATACTGCGTTGGTGGCAGAGGGCCGCGCTGTGGCTGTCCAGGCTGTAGTAGTGTTTGGTCTGGAGATGATGTAGGAGGTGGAGGACCTCCATTTATAGCTGGTGGAAAGCTGCCTGGAGAATGATAAGAATTTGTTTGTGGGACACCTGTAGGCATGCTAGCAAGGCCAGGTTTTGTTGGAGGTCCAGTGGAATAATTCTGAAAAACAAAATACTTACATTTAAGTTCTGTATCACATTGTCATATATGATCTGACACAAGTACAGTATTGTCTTCAAGATGGCAAATAAGAATTTAATTTATGTTTAACAGTACACTTGTCCCTATGCCTAAGTTCTACACCATGAGAAAATACATGCCAAGAATTCTTAATATCACCACCAGCTGGAGGTAAGTGGTCAGCTTAACACTTTGGCTGCTTAATGCTGGGGAAAGAGCCTCCACTTATCATTGAATAACAGCCAGTTGGACAAGGGAGCAAAGAGAACAATGACTCTCCTTCCTTAAAAAAACAAAATTCTCCAGCCCAAAGCTATGGTCATACATGAGCCACATCACCTACATCTCAGGTATCTCTGACAAAGAGGACTTTCAAAGAACTAATTTCTGAATTTTCTCTCTCTATGTCGAACAACTGTTCTGATTTTGGCACACATGCATAAAAAAATGCTAAGAGTTTAATCTGACAATATTAGCTGTGAGCATGGCATTCTGTACTACCAAACAGGTGTTCACTGTAACATTTTTTAAATATCAAAGTGTTGTGGAGTTCAAATAAATTACTGGCATCTCTGTGTTCTTGTGGGTCTTTCAAGAAATTAATGAGTTTAATATGAAAACGGAAAGAATTTGGGTACGTCAATCTCAAAGGCACTGCTGAATGTAAACAGGAAGAACCAATACAACTGTATGTGAGGTGACAGCAGGTCAATGCAGTACCAGCTTCCTCATTTCTTTAAACATCTTGGCATTAGTACTGAAACTATACATAAATTCTCATGCAGGATTTACAGACGATTCCTCAGAAGCCATAAACATCTGGTTTACAGATGAGGCCCATTTCTATTTCAGTGCAAACAGAAGAGTCAGATCTGGAGAACAAAAAATTCAAACATCTATAAAGATTCTTCACTTCATCTAGCAAAGTGTACAGTGTGGTGTGTTTTGTTGCAAACTAATGTCAAGGTCAGGAGCAGACCTAGTGGATGCCTACACTGTAACTCCTAACCTTCATGTAAATGACTGGGGTTTTACTTCAGTAATATGATTACTTAAA
>Ga0123355_10011906_pt1 | contig 13443 bp, 12 predicted proteins | sample TergutEmb28metaG_3_FD_89872 | JGI IMG/M metagenome (GOLD analysis project Ga0123355, IMG submission 89872) | Embiratermes neotenicus P1 segment gut microbial communities from Petit-Saut dam, French Guiana - Emb289 P1 | ecosystem: Host-associated > Arthropoda: Insects > Digestive system > Gut ...
CCTTAGCTTCGGCTTTTCAAACATTTACGAGCAGCTTCTTAGTTTGATTTTAGAACGAATTATTTAATGATGATACAAAAAGGTGGCAAACACATGATAAACGAAAGGTACGCAATTATATCTGATATACACGGGAATTTCCCCGCTCTATCAGCTGTTCTTACGGATGCGAAAAATCAAGGAGCAACAAGATATTTGCTCCTTGGAGATTATGCAAACGGGAGTATCTTTGGCAACGAAGTTACAGAAGCTATCCGTGGACTTGATAATGCTGTAGTGATTTGTGGAAACCACGAAGGTTTTTTGCATTGGCTAAAAAATAATCCAGCCGATTTTGTTGACCATTCAGGTTTAGCGGTGTGGAGCAGTAAAAACCTGAAGCCTGATAACCTGAATTATTTACTGGACTTGCCCGACACGGCTGTTGTTTCAAAAAAAGACATGAATATTTACCTAAACCACCATTTGCATCAGATTAAAGATATTTTCTTTACATTTCCAAATTTCATTAAGCCAATGCATAGTGTTATTTTTCGTGAATTGTTTGAAAAATCGCCTGTTTCATATGACGACTTTTTACGCATTGCACATGACGCGATTTTATCTGACCCATCAAGAGTTGATAGATTGAAGGCTTTACCCGATGGAATATACCTCTTTGGGCATAGCCACATTCAATTTCGCATGGAGTTTGAGGGAAAGCTATTTATTAATCCCGGCTCATGTGGCGAAGCGTTGGATGGCAACCCAACCGCTGCATACACCCTCTTTGAAAATGGTTCAATAGTTGAACGGCGAGTTGAGTACGCTGTTAGCGAGAGTGTTGAGGCATTACGGCAGTCAGATTATTACAAGGATAACCCCAACAATTCATTTTGGGCTGAAATGATGATTAAAAACATAACTACTGGCTTTGATTATTTCCGTTCTTTTTATTCGATAGTTAATGAAACTATCAAGAAAAGAAAGGAAAATGGAGTTGCAAGTCATGATTGCATACATGAAGCAATAAAAACATGGGAAAACCAAGAGAAATAATTTATTCCGCTAAACAAATCCAGGCGAGGGACAAAAGGCAGCGACATTGCTCCTATAAAGTGAAAACAATTCTCCACAAAAGCAAATCCCTACTGGCTGAAAAATATTTACCACTTTCGCATTGCTTATGAAAACCGATGTTTTACCGCAAACATGGCAGTTGAGTAGAATGTATGCGATAAAGGGTTGAGATAACGCAGTTCGGTCCACTTCATCACAGAGCATCAAAAAATGTATGATATATTAATTTTACTGGTTGGATAATTAAATTAGAGAGCGCACATATGTACCACAATGAGTGTGGTATGCGCATTAAGTTAATTTTTCATGGAGGTAAAAATGTACGAACGTTTAACAAACAAAGATGTTACCCCATCAATGGACGAATTTATTAAACATATTGGTGCTTGCAAGGAGTTGTTTGAAAATGTCCATTCATACTTAACTGATGAATTATGCTCAGAAATAAAAATTACCTTTTCACGCGACAGTAGTTTAGGCGCATGGGGTGCGAATTACAAACGCAAAGCCAAATATCTTTGCACTATCATTGCAGAAAAAAATGCTTTTTTAGTTGTGATGCGATTAACAGACGACCAAATAAAAACGGCGTATGACGAAGTGTTGCCATACACACAAAACTGTATGAATAATTACCAACGAACAAGTAACGGCGGTTGGGTTCAATATCGTGTCATAAGCATAGAACAGTTAAATGACGTAAAGAACATATTGAACATAAGACAAAAATAATTTTTCCAATTTCACGGCATAAACAGTTGTTAGCGTTATTTACACCCTTCATAGTGCATGTCGAATTATGCATTATTTTGATAAGCGATACCGTTTTGATAATAAAAAGTGTGTGTTATGTCGATAATGCATCAAATGTAGAAAATTTGTATTATGTTCGTTACCAAAAAAATTGCAAGAAGCGAGGGTTACGAAGTGGAGAAGGCAAGCATTTTCGATATGTTCGCAAGCATCGAACCGCTTGACAAGGGTTTAAGCGGCGACAAAAAGTATTGTGCAACCGCAAAAGATGGCACAAAACATTATTTACGTATTATGTCTACCGACAAATATGGCGAGTGCAAGCGGCAGGTCGAAGTGCTTGAACAAGCGGCTCGTGTAGGTGTTCCGATAGCGCAGGTGATTAATTTCGGAATATGCACTGACGGCGTGTACATGGTTCATTCGTGGATAGACGGCGAAGATTTAGAGTTGGTTTTGCCGAAGTTATCTGAAACCGAGCAATACAAAATGGGCATTAAGGCAGGCGAAATGTTACGCTTGTTGCACACTATTCCTGCGCCGACCGACGCTGACAAATGGGAAACCGACTACAACTGTAAAGCCGACCGAAACATCAAAACATACACTAACTCCGATTTCAAATATGACAGTGGCGAAAATTTTGTTAAATACATTAACGACCACCGATACTTATTAAAAAATCGCCCACAATCGTTGAAACATAACGATTTTACCATCAGAAATATCATGACAAATGGCGATGGATTGGCAATGGTCGATTTTGACATCACCAACTATGGCGACCCGTGGGAAGACTTCAAGCGGACAGTACTTAATGCAGAGTTGAGTCCGCATTTCACGACGGGTCAGGTAGACGGCTACTTCGGTAGTGATATACCGCCCAATTTCTTCAAGATGCTTGCGCTTTATGTCGCAGTGACATATATTCATGTGCTGCCATGGGCAATAACTGTGAACCAAGAACAATTCGACTACATGACGAAAGTGTTGAAAAATATCTCATTATGGTTTGATAACATGACAAACCCCGTACCTACATGGTATGTGAAAAGTGTTGTTCTAAATGAATAGTATAAGCATTAATAGCAGATAATCCACACAATATATAATCGCCAAAATGAAAAGGGATAAATCCGCCCTGCCATTTTCAAATTATATTAGCAAAAAGAATTTAGCTTGGGCTTGACGTAAGCCCCTCCACGGATTACATCTTATGTTATAGTAGTATCTCGTATTTGAAATACCCTTCACATAATAAATGCTAGGAAAAAGAAGCCAATCTACAAAAGGATGTGCATTAGTGAACATCATTTTAGTTGCTATCAATGCTAAATATATACATTCCTCTTTGGCGGCGTACAGTTTGTACGCTTATTTAAACGAAGAAGAAAAACAGCATGTGCAAATTCAAGAATTTACAGTTAACCAGCCGGAAGAGCTTATTCTTTCGGAATTATTTCGTCTAAAGCCCGATGCTTTGGCGTTTTCTTGTTATATCTGGAATATTCATATGGTTTTGTCACTGGTAGAAACTTTTAAAAAAATAATGCCGGAGGTGCCAATAATCGTTGGTGGGCCGGAAGCCTCCTACGAATATGAGGAACTGCTTTCTCAAGGTGTAGATATAATTGTACGTGGGGAAGGGGAGGAGCTCTTTAAAAAACTTGTGCAATCGTTTTTGCATGCGGGATTGTCTCCGGGCATGCAACCAAATGTAATATTAGCACCGCCGGAAGATATTCCCCCTCTTGATGCCATTCCATTTGCATACGAAAGTGGCTTTACCCACTTGCAAAACCGCATAATTTACTACGAAACTTCCAGGGGTTGTGTGAACCGATGTGGATACTGCCTTTCTTCTGCAACAGAAGGTGTGCGTTTTTTGTCATGGGAGCGGATTAAGTCCGATTTAGACAAGTTTATTTCTGCAAAAGTCAAACAAGTAAAATTTGTAGACCGCACTTTTAATTGCGCAAAGCATCACGCATTTGCTATTTGGGAATACTTAATTCTAAATGACAACGGAGTCACGAACTTCCACTTCGAAATTGCAGGAGAACTGCTGGATGATGAAATGTTAACTCTGCTTGGCAAAGCGCGCAAAGGGCTTTTTCAGTTTGAAATTGGTGTGCAATCCACTAACTCAACTACTCTGGAATCCATCCGGCGCACTACGGACACAACAAAACTATTCGAAAATGTCCGCAAGCTAAAACCCTTGGGTAATATTCACTTGCACTTAGACTTAATTGTGGGCCTGCCTCATGAAGATTATCGGTCATTTATACAATAGTTCAATGATGTTTTTGCCTGTTACCCCCAAAAGCTGCAAGTTGGTTTTTTAAAGTTGCTTAAAGGCAGCCAATTACGCCATGATGCGGAAAAGTACGGCATTATGTACAAAGAAAACGCCCCATATAATGTCTTAAAAACATGCTATATAAGTTTTGCGGAAATAGATCAAATACACAAAATCGAACACATGGTAGAGACATTTTACGCCGCAAGCGGATTCTACAGCACGATGCGATTCATGGTTGCAAATTTTGCAACGCCCTTCGAGTTTTTTAATGCTTTAGCTAATTACTGGCAGGAAAAAGACTGCCATCTGGTGTCTCATAAGAAAATGGCTATGTATTCGTTTTTGTATGAATTTGGCACAAAATTTCTGCCCGGCAATATACACCACATTTGTGAATTGTTAAAATTCGATATGCTTTTACAGGAAAATGTGCGCACATTTCCAAGTTGGATAAACGATTACTACACCCCGGACAACAGAAAGATCACCAGAACCACAGGCGTACACACCTTCGACTACAACATTTGTGAGTGGCTGCAGCAAATAGAAACAAAGCCTGCTGCTATACTTGCAGTGCAAAGAATAGAAATTCATTTTGACTATTTGTTGGCAATGGATGATAGAATTACACAATTTTATTGTGTTTAATGGAATTGTTGCGTACAATGCACAAAGGCGTGTTCCTACTAACGAACATACATCTTCATGAGAATGGAATTGGTAAACCAAGCATGAAATTTATTAAAAATATTTATATACGCACGCAGCAGTTTATAAAAAACCAGCCATCCTCGGTGAATTATGGTATAGACGGCCTTTTTGTAGCCGGGGCAATGGGTATTGCTGCCAACAACAATAACCTGTTTGCCATGCGGTTGGGGGCAACCAGTACACAACTTGGGATGCTGCATTTTTTTCCAAGTTTGTTTGCACTCATATTAATAATACCCGCCGGTTTATTTACGGATAGCCTAAAAAATAAACGCAGAATGATTTCCGTAATGTTATTCTTGGCGGCAATCTTTTTTATAGTGGTTAGCACATCGGCATTTATACCGATACACACGGTTTATTTTTTTCTGATATTTTTTGCTTTGGCGGCAGTTTCTGTAAACGGGCTGTATAACCTGGCTTGGCAGTCTTTTTTTCCTGAAGCCGTGCCAGATAAAGATCGTAACACAGTGCTGACTTTCCGCGCAAGAATGACCATGATAGTGTCCATGATTGCCCCCCTTTTAATTGGTGAGATTCTTACGGCTATACCCAGCGACGAGGGCAAAATAAGAACTCATCAGCTTTTTTATGTGCTTGCGGCGTTACTGTTGGTAATAAACGCCTTTCATTTTAGGAAAATAAAAGCGGTATTGCCTGCCAAGCCTCAGCGCATTTCCTTTGCGGAAATGAAAACCGCAAGTAAGCGGCTTTTGAGCAACAAGCAATTTGTATTTTTCACACTGGCAATTTTGTTCTTTCATATGACATGGCACTTTGACTGGACGCTATATTTTATAGGGCAAGCAACATACTTGCAAATGAATGAACGAATGCTTATGTTGGCACCTGTGACATCTACTCTTGCTCAACTTATAACACTAAAATTTTGGAGTAAAATGACTGCACGGCGAGGCTCGGAGATACCTTTGGCTTATGGTATATTAGGGTTGTGTCTTAACCCAATAGCCATGATAGTAGGCACAAGCCTTCCGGCCCCTGTTGGGATGTATGTATTTTTGGTGCTTCATTTCATAGCTATGTTTACTTTTGCAAATATTACTCTTAATATATTTCAATGCTTGCTTAAAGTTGTGGATGAGGAATGCCGCAGCTTTTCCATTTCAGTTTATTCCTGCTTAATTATGATATCCAATGCAGTAATGCCAATGGTTGGTGTAGCAATATACAATGGCTTAGGCGGAAATTTGGACGCCTTACGCATTACATTTGTTATTGCTTTTGTTGTGCGGATTGTTGCCATGGGGCTGTGGATATTACGGGTGAAATATTTTAAGCGTGGGGAAGTGAAAAGTATATAGATGTCTGGCAAAAGTTGCAATTCATCTGTTTAAGAATTTTATCCCTCATAGAGATACTGCAGGGGACACAGAGAAAAGACTATTTATTCTCTTTGTGTTATCTGTGTCTCTATGGGGGATATTGCTTTTCCTAAGAGATTGTTATGTGAAGTAAGAAAAGGGCATTTCGATGCAACCTCTTTGTTTATATGTTTTTACTATGTTAAAAGTGGGAATACTACAGCCACATAAGTAAACATATAAGCAAAGGACGGTAACCTATCAATGACAGAAAAATTTATTGTGCAGCCCATGGGTCCATTAAAAGGCTCAATTGAAGTTGGCGGCTCCAAAAATGCTGTATTACCGGTACTGGCAGCCACAATTTTAATTGGGGGTAATTGCACGGTACAAAACGTCCCTACATTAAGCGACGTGGAATGTATGCGGTTTCTATTGGAATCTTTAGGGGCGAAAAGCACTTTACATGATGGGGTTCTTCTAGTTGATACTGCCGGTATAAGTTCAAGCGAGGCTGCCTATGAGTGGGTTGGTAAGCTTCGTGCATCCTTTTTGGTCATGGGGCCGCTGCTTGCCAAATTTGGTAAAGCAAAGGTATCACTCCCTGGTGGGTGTGCCATTGGCTCGCGGCCAATAGATTTGCACCTTAAGGGCATGGCAGCACTTGGGGCAGAAGTAGACCATTCTCACGGATATATAACTGTTACCGCACCAAAGTTAATAGGAGCAGAAGTGTACTTAGACTTCCCTAGTGTTGGAGCAACAGAGAATATTATGATGGCTGCGGCTCTAGCAGAAGGGCAGACAATTTTGGAAAACTGCGCCATAGAGCCAGAAATTGTTGACCTTGCCAATTTTTTAAATTCTTCCGGGGCAGAAATTCGCGGGGCAGGAACGGATACAATAAAAATTAATGGGGTAAAGGAGCTTAAAAGTACCAGCCACAGTGTTATTCCGGATCGCATAGAGGCTGGGACATTTATGGTTGCGGCGGCAATTACACGGGGGGATATTATGCTCACCAATGTAATGGCAGACCACGTAAAGCCCGTAATCGCCAAGCTAAAAGAGGCGCAAGTTTCCGTAGAGGAATCAGATTTAGGAATCCGGGTTTGGCATGACAGCGACATTATAGCCGCAGATATAAAAACATTACCCTATCCCGGTTTTCCTACAGACATGCAAGCTCAGTTTATGGCTTTAATGTCTGTGGCAAAGGGCACAAGCATTATAACGGAAACTGTGTTCGAAAACCGCTTTATGCAAGTTGGCGAACTAAAGCGTATGGGCGCAGATATAAAAATAGAAGGCCGAAGTGCCGTGGCAGAAGGTGTACAACAGCTTGCAGGGGCGCAAGTAACCGCAAGCGACCTTAGGGCAGGGGCGGCCCTTACACTGGCGGCTTTGTGTGCAGAGGATATCTCGGAAATATATGGCATCCACCATATAGACCGTGGTTATCATCGGCTAGACAGGCAATTAAATATATTGGGTGCAAAAATTAAACGAGAAGAATGCGAATCAAATGTTTAGAAATAAAAACCCGGGGCAATAATTGAGAAACATAAAAAGGGATTCCGCAATATTAAAGATTCCCAAAATAGTATAGGAGGTGAGCGAATGAAAAATACTGACCGAATGGAAGGAAATGTCTTTCGGAAAAAAGGATTTTTCATCGCACTTTATTCTTGCCTGGGTGTAGTAGCAGTACTTGCGCTGGTAGTAACCATTGCTAACCGTCCGCCTACTGAACCGGGCACAGAATTTGCTTATGAGCAAGAAGAAACATTGCCTGTAGGGGCAGACCAAGTAGAAACTTATTTAGCCGGCTATGACGAAGAAGCTTGGTTTAGGCCAAGGCAGTCACCGGAGCCGGAGCCTACGCCGCAGCCACCGCGAACAGAACCACCACGAACAGAGCCGCCTCGTACACCGCCAGAGCCACCACCGGGGCAGCCACAGCCACCACCAGAAATGCCAATGCCGCAAACAGAGGCATCGCCACCAGCCCAACCACCAGAAGAACCGGTTCCTCTCACTCCAGCATCACCGGAAGCAGAAAATTTGCCTGCAACACCGCCGGCAGCCCAAGCTACGTACTTCACACCACTTGCAGAGGGAGATCGTATGGCATGGCCGGTTTACGGCGAAACTGTAATGCCATTTAGTGCCACCGCATTAATTTACGACCCGACTCTGGATCAATTCCGCACAAATGACAATTTACGCATTGCCGCCAATGAAGGAGACCCAGTACGTGCGGGGGCAAACGGTAGGGTTATTGCAATAGGCCGCAATGTTCGGCAGGGCAACTATGTAACTATCGACCATGGGAATGGCTTGGTAGCCACTTACGGTCAATTGATGGATAATCTGCTGGTGTCCGAAGGCGATATTGTCGACAGCGGACAAGTGCTTGGCGGTGTAGGCCAGCCATCCATTTTTGGTAGTGCCCACGGGACACATGTTCATTTAAGAGTTGAAAGAGACGAAGTACCAATTAACCCATACTATGTATTGGCAGCCCGCGATGATTGTTAAAAAACAACTGTCGTGTTAGCATAAAAGCGGCATTACCCTTCATGTTTGCGCAAAGCGCAAACGACTAAATCGATGATTGCCTTCTGCAATAATCGACAGTCATTTCAGGGGAAATGCCGTTTTTTGTTTATGTGGCAGTAAATCTCATTTTTTGTAATATCCGTTCCTCATACAGAAAATAGTTTCTTTTGCAAATTCGTAGGCCAGTGTATTCAATTCGCTGTTTACAATAGCAGCCACAGCTTTTTCTATATCATACGCCACATGGCGAAAAACTATATTTTCACCATCTAGCAAAACGTAACATGCCGTGCCACCTAAGGCGTCGACGGAAATCCCAATTGACCCAACACCTACAACTTGTTGGTTTCCTATCCTGTACAATTGGGCTTTATGCGAATGCCCGCCCAACAGTAGTTTTACAGAGTGTTTTTCAGCCAGTTCTTCTGCATCCTTTCGGCAGTCGATAAACTGTGCTATATTTTCTGGGCTGCCATGAAACAATAATGCATCGCCAATTAAAACATTGGTGTCAAGTCCGTTCAAAAAATCCCAATGGCGAGCTTGCAAGGTATCAATTGTCCAGGCTCCTGCAGCCATTTTGGTTCCGTCTGTTCGCCATTCCGGTTGTACGTTATGTCGTGTTTCAAGCATCCAATAATCCCAATTACCTAAAATTTTCGTTACAGGTACATGAAAATTCATTATTCTGTCAATCACTTCACAAGGAAAAGGGTTTGCTCCCCCTACTGTGTCGCCCAGTACCCAAAGGTCAGTAACTTTCGACATATCTGCCAAAACTGCTTCTAGTGCGTAAAGGTTGCTGTGTATATCCGATATAACAGCTATCATGTATAATCTCCTCTGTGCTATGCATTTGCTATAGCAAACGGCTTTAAGAAGCGTTAATTAACGCTTGCTACATAGTTGCATGGTGTTGTATTTTATGGTTAACTCACTATACCAGAAAAACGCTAAAGGCGGGTTAATTTTGAATATAAACATACCTCACCAAGTAAATTTTATAATAGATACCCTAGAGTCTGCAGGCTACGAGGCTTTTATCGTAGGCGGCTGTGTGCGTGATGTACTGCGAAATGTTATCCCAAAGGATTGGGATATTGCCACATCTGCAACGCCTACCCAGGCGAAGGCATTGTTTTCACGTACTGTTGATACAGGGATAAAGCATGGCACAATAACTGTTTTACTGGACCGTAAACATTACGAAGTCACTACTTACCGCATAGATGGCGAATATTTAGACAGCCGCCGCCCGGAAACGGTGGAATTTGTAAGCAATATAGAAGAGGACCTTAGTCGGCGGGATTTCACCATGAATGCAATAGCCTATAATCCAAGTGAAGGCTTTATAGATCCATTTTTGGGGCAAGAGGATATAAATAAAAAAATAATTCGTTGTGTTGGTAACCCAAAGCAGCGTTTTACAGAAGATGCCCTACGAATGCTGCGAGCTGTAAGATTTTCCGGCGTTACGGGCTTTGACATTTGCAGCCAATTATTAAAAGCCATCTTTAAGCTAAAACATAACCTAGCCAATGTAAGCCCAGAAAGAATCCGGGAGGAATTGGGGAAATTAATTACATCCCCGCAGCCTGGAGCTGTCGAGTTTTTGCATACAACGGGCTTACTCCCATTTGTACTTGGGGGTAGAAACTACAAGGGCGATATATACGAAGTTATACTATGGCTTAAAAAATGCCCAACCATCGAAACTATGCGTATGGCGTTGTTCCTCCATTGGGTGGGGGAGGATTGCGAAAATATTTTGCGCAGTTTGCGCTTCGATAACAAATCGATTAAAGAAATATCCTTGTATGTGCGGATGCTGCATATGCCAATTAAGCATAGCCGTTACGAAATAAAAAAAATTCTGCGGCATATACCGCCGGACATTTTTGATAATTTTCTAACACTAAAAACCATAATTGTAACTGATAAGGAAGAAATCCTTGGAGGCATACGTCAAGAAGCCGCAGATATAATCCGCAAAGGCGACTGCTTTACATTGCGTGACCTTGCCATATCCGGCAATGATCTGGCTGCCATAGGCATTCCAAAGGGGAAAAAAATGGGCGTTGCATTGGAAGACATGTTAGACTTAGTAATGCAATACCCAAACTTAAACACTAAAGATAGTTTGCTGGAAATATTACAAAACCGGGTTATTTCATAAATAACACATTTAACTACCTCATAACTTTCCTCGCAATACTCATGGCGGCCCTAAACCACCAGGGTTCCATTCGCTTTTGCACGTCTTTTAGCCTTTCCGTTATAGCAATTTGCTGTGGGCAGGCCTTTTCGCACTTGCCGCACTTAGTACAATCGTGAACAGAAAAATCTTTGGTCAACCCGCCGCTGGTGGTGGCATATTGCTGTATCCCAGTAAAGCGGCTGATGGAATAGGATGCATTGTAAGCCATAAAACTGTCCGGAATATTTATATTCACAGGGCAGGGGAGGCAGTAATTACAACCCGTGCAAGGTATCTTATAAGTAGCCGAAAAAATTTCCGTAACTTTTTCAATTACAGCTATATCATTTGCTAGCATGCCGCCTACTTGTGACTTATCTGCAAGGGCGGCATTTTCTATAAGCTGCCCGATGTCATTCATCCCAGATAAAATAAGTGTAACTTCAGGCTGGTTCCACAGCCATCTTAGTGCCCAAGCTGCGGGAGTAGCGGTAGGGTCACTCTCTTTAAAAAGCTTAACTGCCTCACTCGGCAAGTCTTTTGCAAGCCGCCCGCCAAGTAAAGGTTCCATAATAAAAACCGGAATGTCTTTTGAGTGTGCATATTTAAGCCCTGCCGCTCCGGCCTGATAATTTACGTTAATGTAATTGTACTGGATCATGCAAAAATCCCAGTCATAGGCGTCTATCAATTCCGGAAAGGCATTTTTTGTCCCATGGAAGGAAAAGCCCACTTGTTTTATTTTTCCCTGGGCTTGCTTCTCTTTCAGCCATTTTTCAATTCCAAGGCCACATATTCGTTCCCAGTCAGACAGCTTTGTCATGTTGTGCATAAAATAATAGTCTATATAATCGGTTTTTAGCCGCTGTAATTGTATGTTAAAGTGCTTGTCAAAATCCTGATAGCTGTGGCATTTGAACAATGGCAGCTTTGTAGCAATATAAACTTTGTTGCGTACCTTGTTTTTATCCAGCACATAGCCCAGCGCGGCTTCGCTACCGGGGTAAATAAAGGCCGTGTCAAAAAAATTAATACCTTGGTTTATTGCTTCCATGATTAACACATCGGCTTTTTGCAAGTCTATATTGCCAAATGTCCCAGGCAGACGCATACACCCAAACCCAATGGCAGACAGCTTATTGCCGGATTTTTTATCAAGTCTGAATTGCATAATTAAACACCTCTTCGTAGTTGTTAAATGGTTGACGTTGCATTCATTTTATAGTACCTTGAATGTACTTGCAATAACGGGATAAAGTTGAAAGAGGTGTGACCATGACAACAAAAATAAACTTTACAAAAATGCACGGTTGCGGTAACGATTATATCTACTTCGACGGTGAGAATATTTTATATCCGGAAAAATTGGCAATTGAACTTACCAACAGAAACAAATCTGTTGGCGGGGATGGAATCGTATTAATTCTGCCCTCGGAAGTTGCAGACGCAAAAATGCGAATGTTTAATGCGGATGGCAGCGAAGGGCTTATGTGCGGCAATAGTATACGCTGTGTTGGCAAATACTTGTATGACCACGGAGTATCCAAAAATTTGCATATGAAAATAGAAACTGCAAGCGGCACAAAGGAATTATCCCTTACAGAAAATGGTGGTGCTATAACTGCAGTGCGGGTAGATATGGGCCCGGCAAACCTCGAGCCGGAAAAAATCCCGGTTACATTAACAGGGGGCATGGTTGTAGCCCGTAAGGTAAGTATAGCCGGGAATTCTTACGAAATAACCTGTGTATCTATGGGCAACCCACATGCGGTAATTTTTAACGACGATATCGACCATTTCGATTTGCAGGCGGCAGGGGCGGCGTTTGAATCATCAGAATTGTTCCCCGAAGGCATTAACCTGGGAATAGTACAAATGATAAGCCGTAATCATATTCGTATGCGTGTGTGGGAGCGGGGTACTGGCGAAACAATGGCAAGCGGCACCGGCGCATGTGCGGCGGCGGTAGCGGCTGTACTGATGGGATATTCCGACAAAGATGCAGACATTACCGTGGAGCTTGAAGGCGGTACGCTGATAATCAGATATACCGACGAAGCCGTATATTTAACCGGCGATTGCGCAACATCATACGAAGGGGTTGTAACAATATGAAGGAATTGGTTTTAGTTTTGGATTTTGATGTGCAATACAGGGAGCTTGTTGCCCGTATGGTACGTGACTTAAACGTATATGCAGAAATACTGCCGGGGGATGCATCTGCTGATAGAATACGGGGCCTAAATCCAATAGGCATAATTACGGCAGGGGAGCCAACCGGTAATACCGAGTTCACCAGCCTTAATATCCCTACAATGGGCATATCCTGCAAAAATACGAGTAAAGATGCTTTGCATAGTTTTTTGTTTAATGACTGCGGTGCAAAGGGGGAGTATAATCTGCAAGATTATATCGACAGCCAGGTGGAGCAAATCCGTCAAACTGTAGGCGGGTCAAAAGTTCTGCTTGCCCTTTCCGGCGGGGTAGATTCCTCTGTGTGTGCGGCACTTTTGTCCAAGGCCATTCCCGGGCAG
>Ga0123355_10011908_pt1 | contig 13442 bp, 7 predicted proteins | sample TergutEmb28metaG_3_FD_89872 | JGI IMG/M metagenome (GOLD analysis project Ga0123355, IMG submission 89872) | Embiratermes neotenicus P1 segment gut microbial communities from Petit-Saut dam, French Guiana - Emb289 P1 | ecosystem: Host-associated > Arthropoda: Insects > Digestive system > Gut ...
CTCCAACACACATCGAACCAAGAATAATACGACCAATGTGGTAATTCAACAGAATAGTCGCAAGCTCCTGATGATGGATATATTAATGTCCGAAACATGTTGAGCGCATAAGAAGTGAAATAAAATAACATGTGGCATCAAGTTAGTCTTTTATTCTTCAACAGGCAATGTATGTATAACGTACCATTAAGAGGCGTTCGTGCAACCACTATTGTAGTAGAAAATTAATAAGTATTACATATTCTGAGTGTGTGTTGGTAGCCTTAAGTATCCAGCATATAATGTGGATGTGTCTGGTTCTGCAATATTTCTCCACATTATCTCATAAACGGCACGATTTTCGGGAAAAGGTTCTACAACATAAAACTGTGTTTTGATTTTCTCTACAACTTCTGTCTGAAACGTTTCTCATTCTAAGTAGAACTGCGCGGGAGAGATAAAAAATGTATATTGGTCTAATGTAAAGTGCCCGTTATTCTTGTCCCAGTTTAATGAAGCTTGACTTTTCTCGACAGTTTTTTCGAAAAATACTAAAATATTAATTTCCAAGAATACACGTCCAGTGGGAGCCCAGTTGTTCCAGCGGAAGGAAGGGCGGACGGACGGACAGACATTACGAAGTTAATAGTCGCTCTTCGCAATTTTGCGAAGGTGTCTAAAGTATTATTACCTTTCGCGGACACTTACAGGTACTCAGTTGGGAGCGACATGTAAAGTAATTCTCATCCTAAGTCAGGCGTTGTAAATAATGGCAACAAATTGAGATTTTAACCTTATTTCGTGCCTGAGAAGGAAGACGAATCCTGCCCGCGAAATGTATTGTTTTTAATTTTAGAAGGAGAAGGTGCATAAAGGAAGTAATTCCAAATAAAATGAGTGTGTGATTTTTTAAAATGTAACGTTAAATTTCACATCATTTTACAACATACTTTACATCATTACATCGTTAATTGTATGAGTTATCTAGTGTAAAAAATCGTTTCCATTTTTCATGTAAATAAGTTATCTCCCTGAGGAAGACCACAGCGATCGAAACATGATGGAGGAAAATTTAATGTATAATAAACAGATTGTACAAAAATTATGTACTCTGATGGTAGAAGAAAGTTGAAAAAATGAAAAATGTGCCTTTCATTCTTCTTTGCGCTTGTTTCTACTGTTTTTTTTTTTTGGAGCTGCGGCCCAACGCGGGCCATGGCCTCCTCATTCTTGAGGTTTCTAGATCACACACATCAACATACAACAGTCGGTAGGTCTCTTCTGAACGAGTGATCAGCTCGTTGCAGAGACATCTACCTGACGACACAGAACAGTCACAACAGACAGATATCCATGCCCTCGGTGAGATTCGAACCCACGATCTCAGCAGGCGAGCGGCCGCAGACGTAGGCCTTAGGCCGCGCGGCCACTGGGAACGGCGTTTCTATTGTTTAATCGGATTAAAATATTGGTAAGAGACAAAGAGAGTGTATCGTTGTGTTATGTAACGAAGTTGTCAATGGCTGCGACTGAAATTGACCACAGAACACTAGTGGAAAGATGCTGTTACGGGAAAATCTAAGTACTGTGAGAAAACCCTGCCCCGGTGCCACTTTTTGTACAAAATATGTCGAACCCTGTCACAGTGGCGTTTAGGTTCAAAATGCTTGCAGAACAGTAAACAGTACACCGCACTGGTATTCAGTTTTCGCTGACAATGGAGTGGGTAGACAAAATGTAGTGAAACTAATCCACACTAAATTTCATGAAAATCTTTTCAGGGGATTTCGTGTTATTTAATTAAAACAGGCCTGCAGACAGGTGAAGGCAACCTTGCGTTGCAAGCTCACCGAAGTCCTCATCAAGAATTCCGAACTCCAGGACAAGGGTCGAACACAGGATATTCCCAATAACAAGTGTAGTCACTCGCATACGGTTTAAATTATTCTTGTTCACCTGTCAATCAGAGCCGAGACAATGATCACGAGTGTCTTGGTCGACTCTAGGCACTTGGCTGGATGCTAGGCAAAGAAGTTTGGTTACAGAAACACCGACGCCTTGGATGAGTAAACTTAGAAAGGCGCCGTAATAACGGTGCATAACTAGATGCTGATAGCACGCCATCTTCTCTAACTTTCGTGCCTTGATCATAAAATTTTAAGGGCCAAGACACACACACAAAAAGAACAAGAACAAGAAATGAAGCACGAGTTTAGAACATCGATACCCTGACGGCCACGTGTTACAGGCAACGCCAGTTGCTGTTGCGGCAGAGGGTACACACCAGCATCTTTAGTACTTTATAATGACAGCGGGTATTACACTTCCCTTTCCACAACTCCGTTCATGGACACTGCCGTCAGTATCACCGCAGCATCGCCTTCGATGCTTCATGGTGTCAGTTGTCGATAATATAAAAATTCACACTCAGATTTAAAAAAAAGTAAAGTAAAGTAAAGTAAAGTGCACCCTTGTACAGGCACTGAAGCTCTGTACAGGCCGTACGGCCCATAGTGGGAGTAGAGGTTTAGCTCTACTCTTTCTTGACCACGGCACTAGAAGGGGATGGGGGGTCAGCGTCACGCCCCGGCCGCTTTTTACCCCTGGGAAAGACCCGGTACCCATTGTACAGGAGGCTGGGTGGGCCCCAGGGCCGGTCTGGACAAGCGCGGAAAATCTCGCCCACACCGGAAATCGATCCCGTCGCTATACCGACTACTCTACCCGACCCACACTCAGATTTATCCCTCAGTTTTAATTAGATTACAATAAAATATTGAACACAATGCGACAATGGTCTCAGAAAAATAAAAGACGCAACAAGGTGGGAATACTCTCCGATCAGCTACTCCAGTAATTAGCACAAAAGTAATGCTAAGGAAGCTGCCATTTACATCAAATGTGTGATGATCTATTGTTATTTGTTGTGGCGCAACAGCCCAACTCGGGCTCAGGTCGCCTCATTTTTAGGACTATACATAACATACACGCGCGTGCGCGCGCGCGCCCGCCGTAGAGCTCCCCTGAATGAGTGATCAGCTCGTTGCATAGACCACTATTTATGAATCACACAACAAATACAAGAGAAAAGCCAAGCCTCAGCGGGATTCGAACCAACTATCCCAGCAATCCAGCGGCTGCAGACCTACGTCTCAGACCGCACGGCCATCGTAATCGACCATAATGATCTCATAACCATTCTCTTTTTCCCTTTTCAGATAGGATAGAAAATTTAAAAAAAAATTCTATTCACGAAGAATACAGCACAAACTCAATACAGTTTCAGAAGAACCAATTCACGGCCGCTCTGTGTCAGAGAGGCTTCATGTGTTACTGAAATTTCATTTCAAGGATTTCGTTTCTCCGGTTGAAACCATATTGTTACACATCATCCACTGCGCAAGAACACAGAGCCGTATGTATGCAAGGCTCCATGCGCGGCTTTGTAATTCCTACTCTGGCAACAGCACACACTTAAGCCTTGTAGTTCCTACGGCGTAACTTTTAGCGAAAAGCATCGAAATTGACTTTGACGCAGTTTAGTAGCATCAAGAGAGCCTCGTTTTTCTTGTCACTTTCAACCCTCTAAACTCCTGGATTATATAAACTGCTACAAACAATTTCAAACTCGGATAGCAAGCACACAATTCCGATCAGTCAACCAAACAGAAGCTGAACTTAACACAATTATAACAAGCACTGGCCACTAGAATAGTGAACTTTAATCGGAACGCTGAACAAAAGCAGGGTATGAGTTGTATTTAAACTGTTCTGGCTTAATTGCATTGATGGCAACTAACCCATCACCTAGCCCAAACGGTATGTACCGGGCGTAGAATGGCGAACACACAAATTTAACAGTCAGATCTGATTATAATTGGTATGCCACACGATGACGTGAGGAGGGATAGTGTAGTCGGAATAGGTGGCGGGGCGTGAAGCTGACCACCCACCTCCACCTAGCACAGAGATTATGAATGAATGGGGCTAGAAGCTTCAGTAACTCAGGCGGTGAATAATGAATTGGAATGGATGTCACAGGAAGTGGTCGTGACCCACTTTAACGAACAATCAGTGGCTGTGATGTCAATAAAAGCTGCGTGATGTAAGGGATGTTGTTAAACACATACATGTCTTTCTTTTCAGAATAGGAATAAAATGAACACACAATGGGAAGGAAGCATTCTTATATTGTGCCTCTTCTCACTAGTACTTTAACTTATTACGATTACATACACTATTCACTGCATGCTATAGACTAAAACTGCTGAACAGCACTAATTTTGGTCCATCTCGGGCTTAAATGAGAGAAATTCTTAAACAGATACTTTCTCAAAAAGACATACGTAAATAGTTGGTATTGAACATGAAATATGTCAGTCACATCCGGAAGTTCAATCCGTAACGTTCTACAGTAGGCAAAAATATTCCACAGCACAACAGAGAAGAAGCCACAAACATTCGCATTTGGTAGGTAGGTTTGTGAGAAATCGAGACGGTACGAACTCTCCAAAGATTGTTTCAATTAACCCTTTACCTGCTAACGTGCAGAATAGGGTGAGCTCCGAATAATGCTTGCAAAGGGCAGATGGGATTTAACTCGGCGTTTAAATGGTTAACATGTCAGTCCAACACAACTAATTTATTGGAAAGCAGTTACGTTAAAATCCACAGTAAAGCAATGTTTCGACCCGTAGTGGATCATCATAAGGATATACATAAAAAAAACATGTAAAACTTATTATAATTTCTTTTCCTGTATGAGATCTCAAGCCTCACACCACTAAATATAGACTTACATCAATTTTATTAAATTATGTCAAATATATTAAATTTTTGAGCGTCAGTCTATAAATTTATGGTTGCATTTTGTTCTCGTGTATTCCTCTCACGTTTTATGCAGAAAATCCGTTTACATTTGACTTATTCTAAAAAATTTGTGAATCATTTTAAAAACTTATTTTAAAATGAGGAGAATGTAAATTTATAATAATAACTGTGTAAGAACCCTTTCTGTGTGTGTGTATATGTGCAGCATCATGATGATCTTGTAAGGGTCGCAACATGTTGCTTTACTGGACACTAAGACGTCCGTTTTTCAACATAATTGTGTTGGACTTTTCCCTCAATGCAAACAACTCACTGTATACACAAAGGGACGTCACGTGTCCAAATTAATCTTTCAGAGATTTAAACCCCGGTCGTCCAACAGGTAACAACTAACCATTACATCTAAAATCGCGGTTGAGGGTTTAACGTTCTCCGTATTCAGAAAGAGCAATTACGATGAATGATATAGAGTTCTGCTCTGTCGGCTGCATCTCTACAGGCAGAGAAGTTTTTGCTAGCATTAGAGAGACGCTCCACTGGAAGTGGTTTTACCTTAGTTTCTTTTCGCCACACAGTAGAGGAAGTCTTCTCCCTAATTACATGTCGTCATGCCAACCCGAATCTACCCACACGTATCAACATCGCCTCCACGCCATTCCTCGATTTCTAAACAAAATGCAATGACAATATAAACCTGTAGAAACATACTTCATTTCACTACTGACATATCAAACAAGAATCTAATTTTTGACGTAGGCTCTTGTACAAAAATTGGTTATTTCCTTCCTTATGTTTCTATCAATACGAGTTTTCCTCCTTTCTTTTAATCTATGTACAAACAGGGGCCGAAAAGTACTATCACCACAAACTTCATACCGCGACTTATTTCCCACTTGGATTTCGCAGTTCTGGCGGTTTTCACTTCGCCATTCGAGGTACAGGTAGAAAGGCGAAACCCATCCAGGAGTAAATAAGACCAACATTAACAGTACGCAAATGCACGTAATTTGCGGTTGCTGAATTCGATACTTCCCCACCATCTTATGACTTCGGTCTGCGTGTGCAATGGGTCGAGATCGAGGAATGAATCTAAGTGTCGATAGACGGTTTCAGTTACAACAGAGAGCCAGACAACAGAACCATCTGAAATAAAATGAAATACCAACTTGAAGCAACTAGGAATTTTATTGATGTATTCTTAGCTCGATATGTTTCGGGCGCATACGCCCATCATCAGGAGCATTAGATGTTGAGTTTCTGTATATGGTTTTCTGCACCGAGTTTTTGGATTGGTAGTGGTCTTGAGAGCCGCTGCGTGAGTCGTGTTTATGGTGCGGATGCTGCCGTGCGACGGCACCATCCGCACCATAAGCACGACCTACGCAGCGAAACGTGTCGAGCTACAAATACATCAATAGAATTCCTAGTTGCATCAAGTTGGCATTTCACTTTATTTCATGAGGAAGATGCACGGTCAAACAACTCTCCATAGAACCATCTGTTTGCCTAGCGACCAAAATAATTCCTTGAATACATGAGTTTTAAAACTCGCTTAAGTCTTGTAAATTTGTTTATATATATATATTTATTTATTTATATTCATTTATATATATACAGGCACACGTGCGTGACTTACTGTACATACTATATAATGATTTTATTACGCCTATATACAAATCTGTACAAAAGCGGGAATCACGTTTATTTTCAAATACTCGTACATTCTTCACACGTAAATCTAGGATGAAGTCATTAAGTTTCTATTCCTTTACTTCTATACAAGAAAATTTATCTTTTTAATCCTGCAAGCACAGCAAAAAGAACAAGATTAAGAAGAATGACGGATAAGAAAAGCATGCAAATAACAGTTTCGTGCTGGTTTGGTTGAACTAAGCGTTTCAACAGTCTAGGTTTCGTTGTGTCAAAATAGAATGTTTTATGGATGATGAAGAGGAAAGGATTGGAAAGGATGCGCTTGGGACACGCCCGACAAACTGTCGCAGCTTTTATTAGTAAGTATTGGTAACAATGACGGAAACCTCAGTCAAGATAGCTCAACTTCGAGCAGAATGCGAGGCATTTCTTATGGGACACGGAATTGAAGATCACCAAAATATGTACCATGGATGGCGTAAGTGGCAATACATTGATTTGAGCGTCCTAAAAATGGGCAGCTAGGAAATTAATCAGTGTGATACGACATTCGGGAATAAATAAAAGAGTGAAGAAAGAACTTCAGGATAATTAGCAAGAGGTTGTGATGATGAGGAAGAAAATTAGCCGCTTAAAGTATTTTGGTCAGCAGGCTATACGCACCTTATTTTCGCAAATTGCTTATTTTTGTTCAGCATGATTCGCAAAACAAACAGTGAGTGCTCCCTTGACTAGTATATAGCCACTCGGTTTTAGCCGCGTTCCCAAAATTGCGAACAGCGACACCAGCTTCGTCAATTCTATCCGTCTACCTACCTGTCTGTCCTTCTGTCCGTCTGCATGGAACAACTCGGTTCCCACTGTACGGATTATCATGAAATTCGATATTTGAGCATTTTCAGAAAATGTGTGCAGAAAATTCATGTTTCATTAAAATCTGATAAAAATAACCGGTACTTTACATGAAGACCAATATACATACATGATCATATCTTTGAATTCTTGCTACAATGAGAAAATTTGCAAACAAAAATTGTATAAAAATCAAAACACACAATTTAAGTTCAGTAACCTTTCATCGAAAATCATGCCGTTTTCAGATAATGTGAAAAATATTTTACAGCCGGACAGGCCACAGATGGCAACATGGCGCATCCGCAATGCACGCTGGATACCTAAGACTACCAACACACACTCAGAATATGTAATATTTATAGATTTTCCGCAGCGACAATGGTTGCTTCAAAACGTATCAGTATCAAGTTATATGTAAATTACCTGTCATACTTTTCCGATGGAAGCACACTGCGTTCCCTGAACGGCATGAACACAATACTTATAAAGTAAATTAACTTTAATGTTACTATTTCGTCTCCTTACTGATTACATTGCAGCTGATCCTATAATTAAAATTTAATAAAACTCGCTTCTTCTTGAGAAGATGGGAGTGCAAGGAACAGACAAGACACTTGCTTAAAGAAAGTGACAAATTAATTATGTAACTTCATTCGTTAGAAGACCCCTAACAGAAACTAAACCATGACTGTGCTAATTAAGGCTCAGAAAAAAGAACCGTTGACGGTGAATGATTACGCTAAGGGAAACAGAGAAAGTAAAGCAAGTCAAACGAAGACACTGCTAAGACGATATGAAATTAAAGGTTACGGTGCTATGACCATATAGAAGGAAATAACGAAAGCACATTGCCAAAACGGCCAGGTTTCTTCTTTCGGATTTTGTGCTTTATGAAGAACAGAACTAGGGGCAATTGCAGACGCCACAGCGATGTGGTAAATCAGTTCACTGTAGACTCTCTTTCTTGTCGGTAAGAACAGAGAAAAAGGAACAAAAGTTGTGACCAACTGATTAGAATGCACCTACGCATGTTACTATTGTACACTCTGCACGTGTGCTATGTCCAGTCACTGAGTCATAAACACGGAATTTCCCACTCACTGTACTGACTGAGCTATCCCTGCTGCACCGGTACCTCTGAGAAATAACATGTCAGACCTAGCCTGCTGCTGCTGAAGGAAAAAAGAATAAAATGTAAAAGCAAGTGGTGATTATTATTATTATTATTATTATTATTATTACTCGGTATCACTTTTATGCAGGTTATTTACAATAATACACCTGAAAAAACACGTTCCTAAGGTATGTAATGTCGCAGATATTCTGTCATTACTATATTATTGTTATTATTATTAGTCGTTATCACTTTTATGTAGGGTATTTACAATTATATATCTAAAACAAACATTGGTTCTAGGGTATATAGTATCGTTTTTGTTTTTGTTGTTGTCGTCGTCATCATCGTCGTCGTCGTCGTCGTTGTTGTTGTTGTTGTTGTTGTCGTCGTCATTGTTGTTGTTGTTGTTGTTGTTGTTGTTGTTGTTGTTGTTGTTGTTGTTGTTGCTGAACTAGTCCATATTACGTATTGTGATACTGACACACAAAGCAGCCATACATAGTGAGAAAGACAGGTAGTTTTAAATAAGAACGACACTTTTAGTAAGAAAACTCTCAAGTATCCCGAGTTTATTCCAGAGCCTCCAGTCTACTGATTTTACTGTCTCGACTCACCTATTTATTTTGACGTCTTTAAATGACATTTTCATTATTTACAGGAGTCCTGCAGCGTGGAATAAATAAGAATATGACGACTTTGAAAGGTGGTTTGTGTAGAATTCAGAGGCAGCTATCAGTAGAGCAATTTGAGATATTCTGATCACAACTCGCTTCTCGACAGTTTGCATCAGGCGTACGAAATTTCAGTCCAGGATCCGGCTCGTTAGTTGACGGACACCGTAGCAACTGTAAAGGTTATTTTTAAAAGGATTCAGCAAGCGTGTGATTACATGTAGTGAAATGTAATTAGTGGCGCGTGAAACGAACTTTCTTTTTTAAAGGTACTATACTGACAATAAGAAAACAGAGAAGTGAGTCCATGGAGCAAAGTCATTTTTGAGAAGCTAACAGTTCCTCAGCTAGTCAAGATATTCCTCGCAGTCGTAGCTTCATTGTCCCGTTCAGAGAAACTTGTACTCATCCTCAGTCAAATGACCCCAGTCAACAATCTCACATCTTATTGATTTATGATACATTTTAATAATATCCTCCCACCTATGCCCACGACTTACAAGCGGTGTCTTTCCCCCCATGTTCCCAACCAAAACACTGTATGCACCCCTTCTTCCCCACACGTGCTACATAAACGGTTCACTCCATCCCCCTTCATTTCAACGCCCTGATAATATTCTGCCGACGAGAACCAATCACGAAGGTCCTCATTATGCAATTATCGCCGCAGTCCTCACTTCTTCCCTTTTAGACCTAAATGTGAACGATGACGTTTTCACAGAACAAACCTAACTCAGAATCTAGCCATGTATCTCTGATTATTATCGATTAAGTGTATTATAAGTGACAGAGATCTGTAACTTAAGATCGATTCCCTCCTCCCACAATCAAACCCGTCGAGTTTAGATAAAAGTTTAGCACTGCACAAGATTAACTCCGTAGAGTTTGGTCCTTGTTAAGAATTCAATCGTGATGCGGTCGGTTCAGAAGCACCACATTTTTATGAAACCTAAAGGCACAACACCGACTTTCTGATTGACAACAACACAGATCACAGATTTCAACACTCAAAGGTTTTCAGTGCTGCCATCTGCATGAAATATATTCGTAGTTTTTCATGTTGGATTGCAGCCAATATCTATCCACAATGCCGGACACTGACATTGCAATACACTGTACATGTAAGTGAGTCTTTGTATCGGAACAGGTGTTAAGTGTGTAAATCCCATAACAAGTAGCTTGTAAATGGAACAGTAACTACCAAAGGTTATTCCGCCACCCTTACCAGGCTGTCACGCTGATATTAGCCATTCAACCTTTACAAACTCGACGCTTACACTGAAGTGATACAGGCTTAATGTCAGCATTTGCTGTTGACACGTATGGACGAGACGAACACAGAACTGCTTTCAGCAACAGAAAGCAATTCAAACTTTTCAATATTAAATTTTCAAAGAAGACTTGATCAAAATTGTTAACTGTATTGAAAAACATAATCAATGAGTTTATTCCACACTGCGCTGTTTTTAACTGACATTTTAAATATGATCCGGAAGGATATTTTTCTTCTTTTCTGGTGTTTTCCGCATGTAGTGTCTGGCACAAAACCAGCTATACTTCAAATGTTAATATTCCTTCTTTAAAATAACGTAATACATAGAAACTGGCTACAGTTCCTGTCCAATATACTCCTCTCAAGCTATTATCGCATCTCAGTTCAGTTACAAATATTTGACATTGCAGCAAGAGAAACAGAAAGTTCAGCAGTTTCAAAGGTACATGCCCTTGCAGCCCTATACTCTTCAGGCTTCAGCCTGCCACACGGATACCACCCCAACCAGCCACACCCAAACTCCAACACACATCGAAACAAGAACATACAACCAATGTTGTGATACAATAGAAAAGTCGCAGGCTCCTGGTGATGGGTGTATTAATGCCCGAAACATGTTGAGTACAGAAGAAGTGAAATAAAACTTAATAAATTGTGACATCAAGTTGGTCTCTTATTCTTCGATTATGCGTACTGAACTCTGCCGGCTCGAAATAATGAAAAGATTATTTTCCAAGACTCTAGTATCCCTGTAGCTGGGAGCTTCTATGATAGCATCCTGCTGAGAGAAATGATCATGATGGCCTACAACTTGCCTTATTCCGAACGACGGTGGGACTTTTCAAGCCACCATTTCGGTTAGAGAAAAATCTATCTGGCCATTGAACGCCTTATCAAAAGAGGGCCTTCTCAGAGGGACAGAGATGTTGCAGCCATGAAGCAATTCATGGGAACGACTGTATTTGTAAAATTCTGCATCGCCGTATGCTCCCTTGCCTTACAGGCACAATGCACATTTCAGAAAAGGAATCTTCTGTACAGTCTAGTCAGTAACAGATTCTAGTGACCACTAAGGATAGGCAGAATATCCTACCATTTCTTTAGTGTTTGCCTCAACCCTGATGATACAGACACTGGTACCTACCACAACATACATGGTGGTCTAATCCAACAGACCGCAATGGGAATTTTCACAACCACGAAGAACCGCAAAACTTATCATCAAATTTGTTATTAGGACTTGTTGCATGACAGTTAAAAGCCTTATAAGGCGATTCTACAAACCAGGTTGCTGTAAGCGTCATATGCACATCAACTGTGGGCCAGTGAATTACGGGAATTACCATCTTACCTGAAATACAAGAAAAAGTGCCATGTAATAAATATGTTGACTGTAAACATCTTACAAAGAAAAATACGAAAATCTCCCGTGCTTGTGAATTAGACTGTGTGCACATCTAAATCATGCAGAAACTGAAGGGAGGACAGGGAGAGAGCTTGAAGCGTTCCGGGCAACTACTTGTTCTGAAAAGTGCCACCTTGATTGGCATCATATTAACTCACTTTTAAAGCCCATCTCTTCATTTAATTAAACAACACTAGTACAATGTGCACTGCACATAAACTAAAGATCTGTACAATCTCAAAATGAATACAGATACATTTGTCATGCCGTGATGTAACAGCCAACTTATGAAATTAAACATTGGTACAAATAGACATGCTTCATGCGACGAAGTAACAGCCGACCTATGTAATTTAAAACTGCAGTTCGCAATGCAAACTGTCAACCCTTGTGACCGAGAAATTTTGTTCATCATTACACAGAAGTAAACTTCAATCCAGAACGTGTCAAGAAGGCCTAGGTGGGGAGCAGATGTATAATTATAGTCTTTCTTTAACTTCGCCGCTAGATGGGGTGGGTGGTAAACGCCACGCCCTGGCTGCTTTACCCCGGGAAAAGAGATCCTGTAGCCACTGTACAAGAGGCAGGGTGGGTCCCAGGGATGGTCTAGATGAGTGCCAAAGACATCACCCACCAGGATTCGACCACCGGACCGTTCACACCTAGCAAGTGGCTATACCGACTGCGCTAACCCTGTCCACCATCCTTACATCGTAGTTAGTAGTGGCTTGAACACAAAACATCATCTAATGAGACTTCCGCAAAACGAAAGTAGTTTCTCATATGGGTCTGGAACGATAATAGAACACATAACGATAACAATAAACTGTCATTAGTGTTCTGAACAGTTGTCAGTTGAGAAACACAGCACAAAGGGATGAAATATCAGGAGTGACCTACATTAGCAATTCCGTTCTGCCTTGCACTTCCATTTCTCTACGTCTTCGTTATAATCTTCTGCACTTGATGCATGAAATTACCTAATTTGTACATGACCTGAGAATCCCCTACCATGCTCGCATAACGAGTCACTGGATCGTATCACAAGCCAGATGAATCCAGTCGACAATATCACACCAAATTTCTCGTTGGTCATTTTAATATTATTCTCCCAAATACGCCCAGGTCTTCTTGAAAAATATAAAGTCTACATTTTCCCTCTCCTTCATGCGTGTTTGATGTGGGCCGGGTAGCTCAATCGGTATAGCGACTGACTACGGGCTGGACGGTCCGGGATCGAATCCCGGTGGGGACGAGATTTTCCACCCGTCCAGACCGGCTCTGGGGCCCACCCAACCTCCGGTAAAATGGATATCGGGTCTCTCCCGGAGGCAAAGTGCGGCCGGGGCGTGCTGCTGACCACTCACCCCGTTCTAGTGCCGCGGTCATGGAAGAGTAGAGCTATACCTCTACCCACCCTCTGAAGATGTGCATAGTAATGCCCGAAACGCGTTGAGCCTCTAAGAAGTACAATAAAATAAAAAGTGGCATTCGGTTGGTTTTTTATTCTTCAGTTATCACAATGATACACGGTCCAATAAACATCAGAAAATATCATTGTTGATATGTTGACATAGATATTCATTCGAAATTTAATAGACTAGTTAAGTACGCTTTGAAGAACTGTCTTTAAAAAGTTGAGTGTTATGCAGTCGCTCA
>Ga0123355_10011909_pt1 | contig 13442 bp, 11 predicted proteins | sample TergutEmb28metaG_3_FD_89872 | JGI IMG/M metagenome (GOLD analysis project Ga0123355, IMG submission 89872) | Embiratermes neotenicus P1 segment gut microbial communities from Petit-Saut dam, French Guiana - Emb289 P1 | ecosystem: Host-associated > Arthropoda: Insects > Digestive system > Gut ...
GCCTAGTGCCCTGCTGGACTGTTGGGTGTGGGGACTGTGATGAGGCAGCCCCATTCCGCTGCTTGGAGGGAAGATATATTGTGTTTTCTCTTTAAACCAAGTATGTACTTTTGTACAGTCCAGTTGAAATGTGATGCCACACGGTGACGTGGGGAGGGGAAGTGAAGGGAAAACTGGCGAATGGAGTTGGTAGCCAGTGCTCTTCACACTAGCTTGGAACATGTTGTATTCAGCATTACTACCGCTGATGCGCCCACCTCGGCTGCCAGTAGTCGACTGAACTGACGCCCCCGCTGATTTAAATGGACTCGTCCGTTTCGCCGAAAGACGAAATCTGGTTTCTGCGCATGTGCCACCGCATTTCAAACGCAGTCTACTTGTGCTGCGTGGTATTTACGCCTCTCTCATAAAAGTTATACAGCCTGTTGGTAGCAAAATTTTTTCCGCCCACTACTGGTTCAAACTAGACATAAAATTTGCCATTGCCTCAAGGGGAAACATTTTTTGTCCGGGAAGAGTTAAGTCCTGAGGCGTTCTAAAGTTAAGCTTAGGATTTCGGCTTCATAATTTTTTCAGCCTGCCTTCCTGTTTCTTCTTATTCTTTAATACATGACATTCAGTGCCACTTCACTTAGCTAGTTGAAATGAAAAACAATAAACTCGTTTTCGAGGTGATAAGAAAAATAAACATTCCTCCATTAGGAAGCAGTATTTAGAAAATATACTTCAGTTCTTTGGAACAGATGGTTTCCTAACCACATTTATCTGGGGCGGATTCGCCATGAAGCTAATGAAGCTTAAGCTCCAGGGTCCCTCACTTGCACGGGTCCCTTCCAAGGCCCTGGAAATGGCCATAGCAATGTATTCACGTGGTCATATGTTTTCGTGCAATTTGAAAAAGTGATATGTTTAACCACAGTCGGTTTAGACCGCTGTCTGCAAATTCACGAATAAAAATATTATGTTATTTTTCTGGACTTTGTAATGTTGGGGTATTTGTCAGGATTTTAAATTTGTAATTTATCACGATTTCTTTTCTCATTCTAAATAATATTCACTTTTCTACCTAATTTTGTATCCTTTTTCTTAAAGAGGGTCCCAAAAATTATGCCAGTTTCAGGTCGCATAGAATTTGAACCCGCCCGTGGCCTTTGCATTCACAGCTTCTTCTACTTTTCCCCTAACTTTTAACGTACTGTTCAAGAGTTGTCTGTGGAAAGCTGAAAATTCTAGCTTGTTCCTCACTCCTTGTGGCCTTCACCGTAGTTTTTATACGATCTGTGTCCCGGTGTTTTCTTCCAGGCATCTGTACCTAAAACTTTAGCATTAAAATACTTTGAGTGGTAATAAATTAAAATAAACAAGCAGTTGTCAAAAATGTACTGTATCCTGACTATGGAGAAGCCCATACTGTGCACTCAGTACCTCGCCCTATTAGGTACTATCTTCGCTAAATTTACGGGAGTTCCGCCTAAGGGGTCGTCCATATATGATGTTACACAATTTCGGCGTAAAATTTGCCTCCTGCTCCCTTCTGTCACATTTAGTCACGAAAATCCGACACTCATTCCAAAATGACACCACAAATTATGACCCCTCCTAGCCACAAGAATATGAATTGCCTATAGAAAGTTTCTGCCTTTCTTTAAAGCTAAACAATTACCGCCCATACTATTTTACATAGGCAAAACATCATAAGAAGCAAGGTGCGCGATATAGGGCTATTAGAAGCAGTTACGACCGACCACCGTCTACCCTCCCATCAACAGCAGCTTATTGCCTACTCCGAGTATGAAACGTATAAGAATTGTATAGCAAGCTCTGCATAGAATCATATTTGTTGTATGAAGACTTGTGTGACATCACGTTTTTTACGAACGCCCCTCCACCCTTCGTCACATATCGTCACAGAAGTCTCAACCCCTTCCCCCCCACGCCACCCTACAGCGTGGCGTCATTTATGGACGACTCCTAATTAGTAGCGCATCATTATTAAGAACGTGCAAGCATACAATTACAGAACATCAAAAATGGATTCTGGTACAGTATTCAGATAACCAAAGTTTCCTGCGTTTTACAACAACTGACAAAGTTACCTGCGCACTGCAATACGCCTGGCGCATTACAAAAGACAAATGTTACCTTCATAACAGTTATATGGGGTATGTGGTGTTCTAATAGTACTATATATCGCCTATAAGCTGCAGTACTTCCTTCTCAGAAATACGCCGACCTCCCATTATTTCGAACCTTCTCCATATTAGGGGGTTTTGCTCTATATATTGATTTTGGAAAATTCGTCTCGTTTTTGTGTATTATATTAAAACTGACAATCGCGCTTCCGTCAGTCACAACAAATTTTGTCTTTACAGTCGTACTGATCATCCTCAGGCATTTAAATACGTGATTTTAAAACTCAAAATAAAATGCACATATATTTTAAATTTAGAGATCTCGCGAATTGCACAAGCCATAGAAATATTTGTGTAGCAATTAAAATACAAATATTTTTATAAGCACAGCGTGTGGTTCCTTTATTCTATGCCCTCCTGTTTTGTCTAAACTTATCTAAATTTGTGTCAACATAGAATATAAAATTATCTAAATCCTTCTTTTTACTGCAAGTTCTTTTTAAAAACAATAAATGCTTGTTACCTGCCATAAATGTTTTGGATTAGTATTTAGACAAGTTATGTGTATTACTTCTATTACATATTTTTGTTTTTGAATTACCTACGTTCTTTTTTATTAGGTTCGGTGTCTTTTTTTAGGATTTATGATCTAATGTATATTGTATGGATGTTACAAGTGTAACAATGTTTACTTAAGCACCACACTTGCAAGACGTAGAGAAATGTGAGGGGATGTGCATATAACTCCACGCATTCTTACTCTCTACACTACATAGAAGTGTGCTATCAAATACATTCACCAACAATTCATTTCTCGTGACCGGAGCCCATTTACCCACGGGTAGGGGAGACGGGTGGGTCCCTGAGCCGGTCTGGATGCAATAAAAAAACTCTGTCCAGGACTTAAATCAGGTCCATATTCACGATCGTTCAACCAGTGGCCTAATAAAGAATATTCTAAACTATTTCGATTTTTTAAATATATTTAGAACACGAATTGTTGCGCTAATTTTCACGAAACGGAGGTGGGGATATTTCAAGAAATACTTCCTTCGCTGGTAGGGAAGTCATATCCTACTGCTGCCAGTTGGCCATCCTGAACGTGTAAGTTCAGAGAAATGATATGTAATTCCGAGTTCTTTGCTGCGAGCACTGATTCTGTAGTTGCAAGAATTTATATCGTCCGTAAAACGGTATTGGCAACTAAAGAATTCAAAGGTAAAACATTGTTTGGAACTTTGCGAAAGGGAATAATAATCTTGGGCATTAAGTGGTCATGCAACAGATTTTGTGGGGGCCTAATTTTGGCTGAATCTATCCTATCAGCAGTGGACGGTAAAAGGTAAAGTCCGTGTCCACGCCATGAAGGCGTATAAAGGAGCAGACGTACATCTCCACTCATTCTTAAGGTGAGTGGTCATCTTCACGCCCAGGAGCGAACCCCGATATCCATTGAACTGGAGACTAGGGTGGCCGCCGAGCCGATCTGGACGGTTTGGGAGAAGAGAAAAATCGCTTTCCCCTGCCTAGATTCGAACCTCAGACTGTCCAGCCATGAAAATGAGCTGAAAGAACGCGCCTGACAAAACGGAAGAAAAACTAGTGGGTAGAGTGGCAAGTATTTGGAACACTGCACAGTTAGGTAATACGAGAGGGTAAAAGGATAATCATTCAAGAAATTTAGTATTAGGCTGCACTAAGTGAAAATAAAATTTTCGATGGCACATTCTTTTGCCCGTGTTGCGTTATTTGCCTCTGCGTTTGTGAGGATAGTGCACATTAATGGGGTTAACAGCTATGGAACGTGAAATTTAAAGTTATACCTGTTTCTACCTGTATTTTGTCATGTGTTGGCTTTGCATTAAGTGTAACATTGTTTTACATATAATATGACTACGTGTTATTTTCCTTGTGAAGATAAGCCGTGGAATATAAAATATTTACACACACATACGTAGAAATATTACCAGATTCCAGAAGTGTGCTTATTATTGAGATATTTTCAGGGTGATGCATAACAAGATTATTAAATATATGTTGGTTCACAATTAATTTAGGAATGGAACTGAAACTGTTAGGAACAAGAAGGTAAAAAGGTAACGAGTTTACCCTAGAACAGGCCATGAATGCCTAGAGGGGGAGAAGCTGTTAAGCTCTACTCTTCCTTTAACTTTGGTGCTAGGGGGGACGTTAAAGCCATGCCCCTGCCACTTTACCCCCATCCCAGGAAAGACCCAGTACCCATTGTATATGAGGCTGGGTGGGTCCCAGGGCTGGTTTGGACAGGTGTGGAAAATCTCACTTCCACTGGGATTTGATCCTCAGACTGTCCAGCCTGTAGCAATTTTCTGTACTGACTAAGCTATCCCAGCTCATCAGGGACATGTTTATTTTCTTGTGGGAAGCAAATATACTGAACTTTTAATAAATGACTCGATATGCTGGGATGATTGTTTTGTGTTGAGACACAAGTTTTTAATCCCATAAAACTAATTTATTTATTTCGTTGACAGCAAGACTCAGAATTTGTTCCTTTGCCCTCTGTATATTTTGAACAGGTGTTTACTCTATCCTTTTTTTCTATTTACAGATGTCTGAATCTGGTCCACCATCACGGCCAATGAAATATCCATATACATTTTCTGCAAAAATTGCACAGTTCCCACTCAAGCATTACATAAAGAATCAATGGATTTGGAAATACTACACCATGGCTGTGGTTGTGTGTCTACCAGTCTTTTACTCCATTGGTAAACTGTGTAAGTTGGTGAACAGTGTTTAATCCTGCACAATGTGTTTTTTTTTTTAATTTCATACTTTCATTTAGAATGTGTACAAATTAAATTTTACTCTTTTAATTATAGCTAAGTCACCAGAGAACAAGGCAAAGTGGGCAGAAATGAGGAAGCGAGAAAAAGAACATCATCACTAGCTAGAAACTAGTCATCAGTTTGGACAATATTGAATTCTCAAATGTTGTTGGTGATGGTAATTTGTATGTAATAAAGTTAAGTTAACATACCCATTTTATGTAATAGTGAAATGAAATGAGAATAGAAACTTTTGAAGGAGTGCAGCATGCATTTTATTTCAGTTTAACCATTTAACACTTGCCTTCGAGTATATTTTTGCTGTAATGAAATATGGTCAAGAACTACCAATTACTCTGTCAAATTTAGTGGGTCCTAAAGTGAACTTTTAGGCACAATCTAAAGAGGTAAGGTGCTAATCTTATTGTTAAAAAGTAGTACGTATTTTGCAGCAATTAAATTGTGTAACAGGCACCCAGTAAGAAACATTTTCCAATAAAAGAACATATTTTAAATTATGACTAAGAGAATTGCAATTGCCACCTGTGTAAAATTTTCTAAACTTGTGTTACTGTTATGGCATAAGAAATGGCAGTTTTTCAATTTATATAAAATTGCATGTATTATGTGTCCTGTATAATTGGTAGTGACTAGGATATGACCTGAATGATAGGGTGTTCAAATGCTGGGAAGGTCAAGAAAATTTTGTCATCTCCAAAATGGACAGCCACATTTTGGGGGGTACACTCCAGCCTCTGTGTTAAGAGGTATCAGGATTCTTTCCCAACAGCCAAGCAGTAAAGTTAACTACTTGCCTCCATCTAGTGCCAAGGTTAAAAATGACTGGTACTGTAGCTCTGTTGCACGTATACGCATTCATTGTGTAGACAAGGACATCTTTACTCTTCTGTGTTTCCTATTTTTCTTCTACTATGACATTCTTATAGTAGTGTTTATATGTACACTTAGAATCCAAAGAAAACATGTAGCAAATGTATAACACATTAATTTTCATGTATTTGATTTGACCTGATGCCATCAGATATTCACCAAAACAGACAGAACCCTGATAGTCCATTAGACAACTTAATGGCAGTCATTTAGTAAGATTATGATTGAAATTATGAATATGAAGCATTTATATAATTACACTGATGGGGAAAATTAAAATATACAGAGAAAAACTGTCACACTTCCACTTTTTCCAGTTCAAGTCATAGTCTGCCCTGGGACTGAGCCCAGTCCTCAGTAGTGGTCCAGCAACTAATTATCTTAGCCATGGCACAACCAATATAGTTTCATAGTAGCAGTGGAGTGAGAAAACTTGTCAGATCAAAAAATAGAACACTTTCCTGGCAGTCATCACATTCACAGTACAGGTAGTGCTCAACATGTGTACATTATGTATGGCCACCCACAAACAGCTTTCAAATACTGAATTGACTTCTGTACATCAGCTGATGAATGCCTGCCAACCAGCAGTTCAGCTTTGGCAGTGCCACCACCTTCATCTGTATTAGCATTTATTTATGCAAATATTTGAATACTTTATTACACTTTGCTTTTGAAGTGCTCATCCTACTGATAGGTCAGTTTGAATTAAAGGAAATCATTGTAAAATTCAAAAGGTTGTGAATCCTTAGCCTCAGCTGAATGCTCACTTCATTTACTAAGTTTACTGTACATTCATTTGTGAAGGAAAAGGACAAAATAAAATCCAAAAAATGCAGGAGTTGCACATATTTTGTGGAAGATTGTTTATAAGCATTGGGGTGTGTTGATGAAGGGAATGGAGAGATCTTCAAAAATATGGTTAAGGGTCAGAAAGAACATTTCAGTGAGTCACAGTAATTCCATCTAAAGCTGTTGGTTGGTATGCAGACTGGAAGAAATACATTGGTGAAGGGGCTACAGATACTCCAGAATATCAGGCATGCAAATTCTGACTTTGATAGGTTCTAGAGCAGGTCTTACACAGTATTGAAGTGACCAGAGAATTTGCTAGTGCACATAAGAAAGCTGCACAAGAATTTATTAAAAAGCTTGTTCTGTTCTGAGTCTAGTTTTTTGTTGTGTCAGGTTGTTTGTTTGTGAGTGTATCTTCACGAGGTTTTTGTTGCATTTATGTTGTGCTGGTTTTACATATATTTGGCTATTGCACTGTTAAACAAGCATGTTAATAAAACAATTAAATTATTATTATTACACGCATTCATGAATACAGTCTGCCTACTTGACTAGGAAACAATATTTCATGAACAAAGTACAGAAATGTTCATGATCTTAGCTGTCACAAGCTCCATTACTCTAGTGAGTGACTTCCATCAAACAAGAAGCAAAAAAGAAAAATCACACAGCTGCCAAGTTTTTTACATGCTAAAAATAAACTCAATAAGAGATGCATAATTTTCGATTATCTAATACCATACACGATTTCAGGACCCAAAATTAAATGTCACTAGTTTCACTACCAATTCACAGTTTCACGTATTGACCATATTTTAATACGGATGGTAGCAAATCAAAAATTATGAGGGAATATGACGTAGTGTTTATATCAAGTTTTGTGCAAATATTTGAAATGGAGGCCACACAATCACAGAACAGACAACACAGTAACAGCTTTTTTGTTTTCGTGCAAAAAAAAGGGCTAATAACGAAGAAAATTCAATTCACAAATATTCTACTAACAGGTAACTCTAATAACATTGTTTTTACTCTGTTTCTGATTATGAACAAAATGAGTGTAGGCAGGATGCTTCCCATTTTACTATCACAAAACGTTTGTAACATACATCTACTCCTTTTTTTGTTGGAGATTTATGCTTTTCTCGGCGCTAGTTATGACTAAGTAGCGTGTTTCCCCCAAAAAGTTGGTACCTGTCTACCAAACAAGGCATCACCTCTTAGTTTTCATAAACGAGGCCTTGACAACAGAGATTATGTCTAACAGGGCACATAAAACACTTCCTACTGCCTAATTCCACAGACTTGCCATCTGGGATGGGACAGGCAGCACTGCAGAATATCAGGGTAATGTTTAACCTTTTGGCACCGGAATTATTTTTTTAAATTTTAGCACCACCTGTATATAAAATGTGAATAAAACAGGAACCAAATATGTTAGAATTATGAAACAAACTGCATTTTGAAGAGAGAGAAAAACTGAGAGTATATACCATGTTTAAAATATTCAGTACCTATATTTGTTGAATAAATATATAAAATGCAACATTTAGAGGTTAGTGGTGCGGTACGACCACTATAGTCTTCGTTAGCCGTCAAAAGGTTAATCATTGGTCGTAATTATCATCTGGTGAGTTTTTCGGTAATTATATTAGCACCGACTGTAAGTTTATTTACAATGACACAAGGTGATAAAACTGTTGTTTATTCAACTACGACAACACGTGTTAAACATCAAGATTTGTGTTTGTGAGGCTCTTAGATCGAACCTGAAGGCCAGAATTTACTTACATTCGCAGACTTTCTTGTTTTCAATGCAACTTTGTCACAGGCTTTACAGGAAATACTACAAGTCTCATGTTCTTACCTTCTGCCTTTGAAGTTTTTGATGATGAGACAGGATTATTATGGAAAATGATGCCTGTGTGAACTTATATGGTAAAGAAGGACATGACTGCACCATGGCAGCAAAGGACAATCTCAAACTACTGTTTGGTTGCACAATTGCAGGGTGGTAGGTAATTATGAACTCAAACCCATGCTAATGTACTAATAGAAACTCCTATATCTCTGAAGGGGAAGACTATGAAAATACTGCCAAGTCATCCAGAATGCTAATTCAAATGCCTCAGTTACTGGAACAATTTTTATAATTACTTTGGTCTTAATTTTTTTCCAACACAATAGCCATAACTGGTCATTCAAGGTATTGTTAATTTTGGACAGTGCTCTGTCATACACAATCATTACAGAATCTTTATCCATAAGTTCAAATTCTGTTTCTGCTTCCAAATACCATATGCAACATTCAACCTATGGATCATTCATAGCCCCTTTCAAACACTACTCCTTGAGAACCATCAACTAGGCTATTAGGGCAACTTACAAGAAAGATGGACCTACCCTGAACAAATTCTAGAACGGGTACAACATATGGAATGCAGTCAATAATATTGGAAACATAGCTAAGATAAAGGAATCAGCAGTGAATGGTTCTTCTTCTTCTGGCATTACAGTCTCTGGTGAACCTTAGCCTCTTCCAAAATTGTCATCCACTGTTCTCAGTCCTGTGACTTACATCTCCAGGTCCTCATTCCTGTTTTCTTTAGATCTTCTCAACTGACTCAATCCTTTCATCTCAGGTTTTCCTACACACTGAATAACTTCTGGTGTAAGAACAGTAAGCTTTCTGCAAGGATCCAGTTCTTGCATTCTAAAGAGGTGTCCCAGCCACCTCAATCTTCCTATTTTTATCAATTTGACTATGTAGTATATTTCGTAAAGCATACAAAGCTCATTGTTATATGCATCATGTTCTCCATATACCATTATTATTAATAGGACCATAAATCATTCTTAATACTCTTCCTACAGACTGCAGCAAATTTCTATCCTCCTTTGAGAGGGGCCAACCTTCATTTCCATGTGTCAGTCTTATACGGGCTTTTTGTAACATACATTTAGTCCGACGTTTCAAATTCGGTGAGCTTAACTGTTTCTTTAACCCATAGCCACTTTTATTAGGCATAATTGTTTGTTGCTTTATTTCTTTAGTTATAGCATTATCTTTTGTTCAGACTGTTTCTAGAAACTTAAATTCCATTACCCTCTCATATTACTGGTCATCAATTTCTAACATTTTAGTATTACTGGGTGTTTTTACTACTACCATGTATTTTGTCTTCTGCAGAATATGCTTTCTTTTTCTTTCTATGGATTCTTTTCTCTATTTTTCTCATTTCTTTATATCGTTCCTCTGCCCCTCTAGTTTATGCATCTGTATCATTTTACTACAATCCCTTTTTTTATTATTATTTTTGGTGGCTTCAGTACACTATTCATCAAACCAGCAACAATGGCTGCTGGCAGAAAATGTGCTGATTTACTAGTATCAAATTTCAAAGGTTTTGAAAAGACCAACTGTAGCTGCTATAGAGGAAGATGGTCAAATCACGAAGCAAATGGGCTTGAAAAGTCAGCATGAAAGATGTGGATGAGCAGACTGTACCTTTATCACAACCTTTATCTAGAGCTGAACTAACAAGTAATAATCAGCTTGCTGGAGAATGGGTGATGTACAGCAAATGACAATGCTGCCTGCTCTGTCCACAGTATGGTGATAACACCCTATATGATTGCAGGAATACACAACTTACAAGATGTATTTCAGTAAACTGGGAGTATGTCTGTAGTTAATCTCAAAGCATTCTGTAATACAATAATGACTACTGTATTGCATCAAATACAGTGTCATTAGTCATTAGAATATTACAGTAATTCATTGCCAATAGTGGAAGTTACATTCCTGGAAAATGCTACAACTGGTAAAATCATGGAACTGTGACCAATGTCGGTCAACAAATCTTGCCTGTTTCTTCATCAAAAACAACTGTGACAATATTAGGCATGAAATGTGGCCATGTCAGCTCCAAAGGGTAAATTAACTTTTGGAAGCATTAGGGTATGAGTTCAAACACAATGCAAAAATTATTTCAGTTTCAGAATATCTCGGCACAGGGACAAAATGAAGCAGACAAAGAGTATTTCAAAGATAAGGGAGGACAAACTGACACCTAAGGTGATAGTCCCTGCCTTTAAGTAAGGCAAGGGCAATGTGATTGACAGTCATTAGTACTGAGTAGCAAGGTTCAGATGGAGTGTCAAACAACATCCATGAGCATTCTGAGTGTTGAATTTAAATTTGACACATTTCTCAAAAACCACTGTTTCATCAACACAACTGTGAAAACTTCAAATCAAACATTTCTTCTTTATGCAAAACCTGTGCCTATAATTTTTACTGCAAACATTATTGGTACATCCGAATGAAATGTTTAAAACTGCACCAGTTAGCTATTGTATGTTTGATTGTAATTAACAGTCTGCAAATTGCTGAACTGATCTTCACTAAATTTGACAGTGGGGAGTCTCACACAAATTTTCTGACCTACTGCACAAAACATGGATGTTTTTGTGCACATCTTATTGTTAACTTTCAAAATATTTATCAGTGTCAAAGTGAATGTATGCCGAAAGCACTTTTTCTGTAAACCCTACAGTTTTCAATCAATTGGAAGGGAGAAAATTTTGTAATGTGTTCAACAGAACATGTCTTTAACAAAACACAAGAAACAAGAAATGCATGCATGTATGTATGTAATATAAAAGCATGAATACAACTCATAAAACTTATGAGTAAACCATTCATACCAAATGTGAACAAAATCTTTACATGAAATGTCTTGCAAGATGGAAATTATGGATGTTTGAGATGAAAAGGACATAATCTCATACAACTTGCAGAATGCAGTTAACCCTTTGACACCTAACATCAGGCAATGTGATGCTCAAAATGCAAACACATACAGATGATGACCACTTAACAGCCTCTGCATGCGGTTCTCATTTAAATTCTGGACTCCTGCACATCACACCAGGCATTTAATTACAGTGCCGAAGGGTTAAAACAATTTCTTTGTTGTAGTAGCAGTTGACTGTATAGGTATAACACTACATGAAGTGCTACAAAGGAATAAAAATGCCAAGGTTTCTGTAATATATTTAAATTTGATGTAGCAGTGATTACAAAATTCCACATTATACAATAAAGTGCAATGTGGGAAAACCTTCCCAAGTGACTTTGTGTGAATATTCCATATGAAATTTAAAGTAGATTAAATGACATCAATATTTTTACTTTCATTCCACGGTTGTCCTGTAGAGCTGAATGTCTGAAAATCCAGACTATCAAGAACCCAAACTAAAAGTTAATTCCTTAACCAAGACCATTGACTTGACTTGGGCAGTCACAGGCTGAAATTATGATACATCTTATAGGCCATTAACTCTTTGCACCACCTACTGTAGTACAAAACAGTAAAATTACATCATCACTGCCTCTTCCAATATAGTAACCACTACAGTACTGCTCAGACTTATCAGTCTAGCTACAGATGTGATCACCTCTTGTGTAAGTGCTGGTGGAAGAAGCCAGGCCAAAGCCATAACCAAACACATGTATAAAAGATCCTCACTCATATGACAAGGTATGCACCAGCCAAGTTGGCCCCATATATCCACAAGAATCTCAAGAGCACATGAGAGACACCAGAACAGAGTGCCATCACTCAGCTGTAAATGAACATAAAACATGAGCATCTACTTTAACAACCAAAACTACAGCCAGGACCCATGCCTACTGACCAAAGATGAGAACGGCCACAAACATATGAAACCATCCTCACAATTAACCAGATGGACAGATACAGACTACGCAATGCCTGGCACAACTCCTCATAAGCTATGCCAAGCTTAGGCAGTTGGTCATTGGCCTCTCATCATGGAGGCCTGGGTTTGATCCCAGGCCAGTCCATATGCAATGTGGGGTAGACAAAGTGGCAGTGGGGCACACTCTTCTCCAAGTACCTCAGTTTTCTCAGTACCATCATACCAGCAATGCTCCACAATCATTCATCTATCATTGATGCTACATAATCTTCCCAACTGACACTGTCATTAAATAACACTTTTTAAAGATTCAACCTTCACCCCCATCCACCCTAAATTCATCTACCTCCTCTGAACAGCTCACTGCTCCTCGTGAAGGCCACACATGGAGCCATATCACCAAAAGCAATTTTCTTCAACCCATTTACATCACCAATGAATTAAAAAAAACAAATTAAAAGAAAACTCTAACTTCTTTTAACTTCCACCACCTCTTTTCCTTCCATCCTTGTCACAATTCCTAAGTTTGCAGGAAACCTTTTACATCACCTCTTCACCATTCGGGGCGAACTTTTCTCTACTGGCGGCACTGCAGTCTCCTTCCCACACCCTCTCCCCAGTAACATCCAGAATAATTTACTGTGAAGACAGAAACTGCAACACTTGCTGAAATATTGGGAAATCTTCATTATGCTATGCAGCCAAACCCCACAGCCCATCTGATCTACTGAATACCAGCTATGAAAATGTAATGTTTAAACCCTAAGAAGTGGTATACAGAAATCTGTCATTTTTTCTGAACCTTATAGCAATGAACTGTTACATTTTCTATGCCACAGCCAACAGATCTTCATATGTACTGGATGGAAACTAATAGCTACATTACACAATGAACCTCATGAAGAATAGAGGGAACTTTTTTCATTTGAGATGATGGAAAGGAAGAAGTGACATTTCCTGGCAGTAAAATGCACCTAACATTTCACAGACCCCCCCCACAAAAAAAAAAAAAAACTGCATATAGTGAATGTTTACAAAAGAAAAAAAAACACGGGAATTTGGAAATTGAAGAACAAAATAATAAAAA
>Ga0123355_10011911_pt1 | contig 13440 bp, 17 predicted proteins | sample TergutEmb28metaG_3_FD_89872 | JGI IMG/M metagenome (GOLD analysis project Ga0123355, IMG submission 89872) | Embiratermes neotenicus P1 segment gut microbial communities from Petit-Saut dam, French Guiana - Emb289 P1 | ecosystem: Host-associated > Arthropoda: Insects > Digestive system > Gut ...
ACTGGACTTGTCGTTTTAATAGGCGTTATCCGTAATACGAATGTTGTTATAGCTGAAAACTTTTGCCATCATGATAATTTTGATGTCTTAGGGCTTTTGGATAAACATAGGGAAATCATGAGAAGTTCCGAAAGTTCCATTCCGCTTAAAGCAACCTACGATATGCGGGATGAGGACTCACGGCTACCAAACTTTATTTGGGATTTACGTGAAGACGCAGATGAATTGCAATTTGAAACACGCGTTGCAACACGCACAATAACCACGAACACTGATAGATGGTTTATGAGCATAGTGGTATCATTAAAGGTTTGTGAAATTTGCCATGAGGCTTTAGATGCATTTGTGTATGCCCATTATGAAATCGACTGCTTTGAAACTTATGGAAATTTAAATCTAAACTAGAAAAACCAACGGCAGGCCTAACCCCCAAAAACGGCATAACTGTAAAATCATAGAAATCCGAGCGAAACATGCCCAAGATTTCTGCTTGTTCGTACGGAAAGATGGTTTTTCGTTTGCCATGGAGTAGGGGGCACCACAACAAGCACCATGCAAGGTTGCTTTGAGTTTTGCCGAAGCTGGTAAATTTATGGAGGTAGCTTATGACTAAAACATCTCACATAAAGTCTATTGTGGTTATTTCGATTATAATACTAACTACTATTCTTGCATTTGCAATTATAGCGCATGGTGATAATCGTATACAAGATATGATTGTGATAATTTCGGTTCAAGACGAAACCTTACATGTCGTTGACCTTAATCAAAATGAAATGTTCACTATTGTTACAACATATGGTGAAAATACAATCTTGATTGAAAACGGGCGTGTTAGCATGACAAGTTCAAACTGTGCTGACAGCATATGTATGTCAATGCGCCCGATATATAGACTACATGAAAGCATTGTCTGTATACCTAATAGAATTCATATTAAGATAGCAACAAATTAAATGATAACAATAATAAAACAGGCCACCTAACTTATGGGTCGCCTGTTTTATTATTGTTCTTAGATTCTACGGTAAATTAAATTATATTTTGTATCCGCTTTCGGGGTCGAAGTCCTCAAATTCTGTTAGCTCGCCGCCTGGGCCGTAGGTTAGACCTGCGTATAATTGCGTACTTGTGGCTTCGGGGGCGGCCAGCAATTCCACGGCGTTTTCTAAAAGTTCTTGCCATGTTGCCATAAGCTCTGCCATGATGTTTCTGGCGTGGCTTAATTCGCTGTTTTTTTCTTCGTCACTACGTGCAAAGCCAGCGCGTATCAAAACGCCGTTTACAAACATGTAGATGCTGGCAAAATCACGCGCAATTTCGATGCTCAAATCCAAATTCTCATAAAGCACCGCAATGCACTCCCGCGCCTTTGCAAGGCTTTTATCACACGCGCCGCTTTTGGCTTTGGCGCGGATGGCCGCATCAATATTATCAATTAATAATTCATAATTAATAATTAATAATTCAACAGGGTTGGCCGCTTCGATTTGCGCGGCTTTATCTTTTAAATTGTCCGCCAAACGGCTCACGTCCTATCTTAAAATAATATATCTTGCTATGCGGTTATAAAGCACGGTTTGGCCAGTGCTTGCGAACATATTTTGCACTTCGGCCATGCTGCCAAAAGGCTGGTCTTGTCGATAGGTCATTATACGGTTAACTACGTCAGCAGTCATAAATGCATCTAGCGACATTAGCTCCTCTTGCGTGGCATTGTTGATATTCGTGCGCACGGATAGGCGACCTCTAACATCAAGAGGTAAATCGCGGACAAATACGGGTAGTCCGCTTGGTATTAGCCAATTGCCGCGGCCATTTGCTGATATGATTTGCTGTGCGGTGGATGCAGGAACGCCCGCATTTACAAGTTGTGCATGTGATGCTGTGTTAACATTCACGGTTGCAGGAGCAGGACGCTCGCCCACGTATATAAATGGAGATATTGTTGCAAAAGTTACGCCCGAGGGCATAAAGCCAGCAATTTGGCCAATTTCGGTAAATGGTGCAACTTCTCGGCTTGCTATGATGGCATTAACCGCGCTTGTTATGGCCGCTTGGGTGAGGGTAGATGTTCCAAAAAGACTCTCTAACTCACTTCGCGGCGCGGTGTTGATATTTGTGAAGGCGCGCATATTATCAGAAATTGCATTTGTGTTTGCCACGCTGAATGTGGTGTGTTGCAGCAAATCTTGCACATTGCGCATTGGAATTATAGCGCGCTGCTGTATTATGGCATTTGCCTGTGCCACACTAACGCCTGAGCGCGTTAGCTGCGCGCTGCTGGCCAAATTAAGGTTTGCTCTAAAACCAGGACGCGAAAAGTCTATTTCGTAAATATAAGTTGTTGATATGAAAGGAGATATACTATTAAACGCGGTTTGTGACATGATATTGCGGGTTACAAGCTGGCTTATGTCGCCAAAAGGCCCTTGGGTACTGCGGGATGAAATAATACTGCGGGTGTGTGCAATGCTGAACACCGTTAGAAGTTCTTCTTCGATGGCAGTATTAATATTTGTGGATACGCCCATGCGGCCGCGGTTTTGCTCGAAAAATGCGCGGGTCATGCCTGGCACAAATTTCACATCGGTGATATGCTGCAAAGGCGCACTCATTCTGAAAGATGTGATATTTTGCGCCATTGTCCATGTGGTTTCAAAATGCTCCACAATTTGAAATTGGCTGGCTGTATTAATATTGATGCGCTCATTATAGCGAGCAATTTGCGGCTGGCGCGTTTCATTTGCCCAATAGCCAAGACCGACGATTTGAGCCGCAGCTTCGCCCGTTTGGATGGCGGCAAAATTCGTGGCGCGCCTGTGGGCATCATTATGGCGCGCAAAGCCCGATTGGACTATTTCGGCATTTATAAAACGCCCTTGAAAGCTAACATATGCATAATTCCAGCGCGCAACATTGGCAAAGCCTGGGTCGCGCATCAAAGAAACATACGCGCCCATAATTTCGCGGGAAAGATAGGCAATGCCCTCTGCGCTTCCATTTGACAATACGCCGATAAGGCGCACCAAAGCGCGCTCGCCGCTATGCGCCATTTCTACCTCGATAGCATTAACATCAATAATGCGCACAACCCGCGCTATGGATTCTTGTGGAATTACGCCATAGGGCTGACCATGCACCGCCACGGGGGTTAGCACGGATAGAATGAAAACCGCCGTAAGTAGCAGGGATAAACTCCTAGCAAACTTTTTTATCATAAATATTCTCCTTTACGCCTGAATTATTCTTCATGCTCGCGTAGCTTTTGTGCCCAATCGGCCAAACAGTTGCGCATTATCATCTCCGCTGGCACACCGCTTATCTCGCCCACTTCGCAAAAAGGTTAGATAGTCTTCTTTGCGCAGGGCTACCTCGGTTTTTGTCATAAGTTTGTCAAAATATGGATTTTTAATGCCTCGAGCAAAATCTTTTTCGGTTATTTCTTTTATCAAAAGTCTAATCCCCTCTCATAAAGCCCTATTTCGTTTTTAGTCGCCCTTCTTGCTGAAATTATCCTTGTAACTTCTTCGTCATCACGATAACAATGGCACACAGTTAGCTCTCTTAGTTTCGTGCTCATTCCAATAATTTTGAATCTATCTTCGTCATCCGAATGTTCTTTATCGTAAATTGTAACTGCCATTTCATCCTCAAAACCGCCTTCTTCCGACTAAATATAATTATTTTGCTTGGTTTTGGATTTTTTGTATATAACAAATTTGCGGCCAATGGTTTGGACGAGTTGCGCGCCGCTTCGCGAGGCGACGATTTCGGCCGCTTCTTTTGTTTCAAGCTCGCAATTGTCCAAAACATCTATTTTGATTAGTTCGCGCGCTTCCAAAGCTTCGCGGATGGTTTTAATTAGCTCGGGACTAACGCCGCCTTTGCCTACGTGGAAAATGGCGGGAAGCTTGGTGGCCATGGCTCTAAGGGTTGCTCTTTCTTTGCTGTTCAACATATGTTTATCTCCTACGCGTAGTATTCAAATTCTGTATCGTATATGCGCACGGTGTCGCCGTTTTTAATTCCCATTTGTTCTAGTTCGGCTAAAATGCCTTTATCCTTAAGATATTTTTGAAAAAAAGCATTGCCTTTTTCGGTTTCGACATTAGTATACCCAACCATTTTTTCAACACCCACACCCTCAACAACAAAATAGTCATCTTCTATGGCGGTGATGGTGAATGGTGCGTTTTGATTAAGGTCGGGAGCTTGCTCCACATAATCTTCTTCAAAAATAATATCGCCCTGCGGTGCAAGTTTCACAAGCTCGTGGGCGGCGGCAACTAGCGCATCCAGCCCTTGGCGGCTGGCGGCGGATATTGGAAACAGTTGCCAGCCATTTTGCTTGCAATAATCCTCGATAGCGGGCAGATTTTCCTGCGCTTCGGGTATGTCCATTTTATTGGCGGCAATAATCTGCGGCCTTTTTGCCAAATCTTCTGAATATTTAAAAATTTCGTTATTAATTTTTTTGATAGCGGCCACGGGGTCTTCGCCCTCCATACCCGAAGCATCTACGACATGAATAAAAACCTTTGTGCGCTCCACATGGCGCAAAAAATCTGACCCAAGCCCAACGCCTTCGCTCGCGCCCTCAATAAGCCCTGGAATGTCCGCCAGAACAAAATCCTCGCCGTGGCTATTGCGAACAACGCCAAGGTTAGGGGATAGGGTAGTAAAATGATAATTAGCAATTTTTGGATTAGCATTAGTAACCATGGATAGGGTTGTGGATTTTCCGACATTAGGAAGGCCGATGAGGCCTACATCCGCAAGGGTTTTAAGTTCTAAAATAACTTCATAACTCTTAGATGAGCGTCCGCGCTCGGCATAGCGCGGGGCTTGCCTAGCAGGGGTCGCAAAATGCTGATTTCCGCGTCCGCCGCGTCCGCCTTTTATAAGCGTGCGCCGCTCGCCCTCCTGGGTTAAATCTGCCATAATTTGGCCGCTTGTGGCTTCGCGCACAATTGTGCCGCGGGGCACAGTAACAATAATATCCTCAGCACCCTTGCCACTGCGGTTGTTTTTGCCGCCGCGCTCGCCAGGAGCCGCGACAAAACTGCGTTTATATCTAAAATCCAAAAGCGTAGCCATGTTGGTATCAACAACGAAAATAACATCGCCGCCACTACCCCCATCGCCGCCGTTTGGCCCGCCGTTTGGCACATATTTTTCCTTGCGGAAAGAAACGTGGCCATCGCCGCCATCGCCGCCCGCTATCTTGATTTTTACTTTATCAACAAACATATAAGAATCACCATCATATATTATACCATACCTCGGCACAAAAATCAATCTAATCCCAAAATAAATAATTTTGCTCGGCTCTTGCAAAAAAGGCTTGACGTTTCGTCGTGTACACGGTATAATTGTTTTAGTTAGTAATTATTTTAAATAATTGAAGTGCCGAACATCTGGTAAATGCTCGACACTTCTGCGGAATGTTTTGCCTAGTACTGCGGGCGACTCATTTGGCCCAGACGAAGTTGGCTAAACTTTATCGTCTGGGGTTTTTTCTTTGTCGGCTATTTTCCTTGTTTTGAGATTCTTCTCAAAACCTCTCGGTTTAGTTTTGAAAGCCATATCAATATCTTGCCCTTTGCGTATCGCCTCGGAAGCAAGAATGTGTTGCAAAACAAGCGCACCACATTTATATACAATTGCCATGGCGGATAAAATGATTGTTGTAATAGCGATTATGTAAATAAGACCACCTCTTTTGTGTTTTCAAAATAATTAAATATCTTGAGTAGCCCACAAAAGAGCAAAACTTTCCACTTACATTATATCACCAGACCACAAATTGTCAACACTAATAAAAAATTCTGCCAAAATAGGCAGAATTTTGTTGTTTATTAGGTTTATGCTTCTACTGCAACTTCAACAGGATACACAGACACTTTTTTCTTTGATTTGCCCATGCGCTCGTAACGCACGCGGCCATCAACAAGCGCAAACAAGTTGTCGTTTTTGCCGCGGCCTACGTTGTTGCCTGGGTGAATTTTTGTGCCGCGCTGAGTGTATAGAATATTGCCTGCGCGCACAACTTGACCATCGGCACGCTTTGCTCCAAGGCGTTTTGACATAGATTCGCGACCGTTACGAGAGCTACCTACACCCTTTTTAGATGCGAAAAACTGCAAATTCATTTTAATCATATTAATCACTCTTTCTAGTGTAAATTTTAATTTGTTTTTTGTGAACAGACTGTATTTGAGCCAGACCAAAAACCATGCTGTCGATGATAAGGCTGGCCGATTCGTGGGTTTTGCCTTGTTTAAGCTCGGCTATTTCGAAGGCAATATGGCCATCCGCTGTTTTGTATTTTAAAGTAAGCTCACCTTTAAAGCGGCTTTCAATAAAATTAACACAAGTTATGACCAGTGCCGAAACGCCAGCACAAATTATCGCATCGCCATGATTCGCAACATCAAACCCATAAACATGACCATTTTTGTTATAAAACAAAACTACTTTTATGCTCTGCTTACGCATTGATAGCATCAATTTTAAGAGATGTGAAAAGCTGTCTGTGGCCTTTTTTCTTGTGGTAGCCTTTTTTAGCTTTATACTTATAGGCAATAACTTTTTTGCCTTTGCCTTGCTCCAAAACGCTCGCGCTCACGGTTGCGCCAGCAACATAAGGCGCGCCGACTTTTGGGCTGTCGCCCGATACCAAAAGCACTTTGTCAAAAGAATAATTGTCGCCTTCATTAAGCATAAGTTTCTCCACCATAATGGTGTCGCCTGCGGCCACTTTGTATTGCTTGCCGCCCGTTTCGATAATAGCGTACATAATAAATCACCTTTTCTAAATATACTCACGGTTTACGGTTTTCCAAAGGGAAATTAAGACCGCAGACCAGTGGCTTTACACGAATATTCATTATATCAAAAATATTTTGCTTTGTCAATACCAAATTTCAGATTTTATCTTTTTAAAATGCCTGTGTGGTATGTTACGGCTGTTTGCCAGTCTTTGGCGTTAATTTTATCAAGGGATTTGCGGCTTAGCTCTAAATCTTGGATATAGATATGGTAAAAATCACCCAAGGCATCGTCCTCGACATTTGCGGCATCGCCCAAAATAATGGTTTTGCTTTGTTGCAACAAATAAACCGCATGGCCTGGTGTGTGGCCTGGCGTGTGGACAACCTCGATGCCGCCGCAAATTGGCACAATTTCGCCATCCGTCAGTTCGTGGTCGACTTTTACGCGGTGCGCGTTCACCATTTTCACGGCATTGTCGATTTGCGCTTTGCCCTCGTCGTCCATGGTGTCATATTTATCCAAATTTTGCTGCAATTTGACAGGGGTTTTGCGGCCGTCTATGTATGGAGCTTCGTCCGCATGGGCTAGAACCTTAGCATTTGGGGCTATTCTTAGCAAATCTAGCACGCCGCCCATGTGGTCCATGTCTTGATGTGTTAGAAAGATATGGGTTAGGTTTTTAGCATCGAATCCTGCGTTCTCTATCGCCTTTGCTATGGCATCTGCGTGGATTGTATATCCAGCGTCAAAAAGTGCTAGATTGCCATCACCATCCCAAGCTAATGTTAAATAAATGTTCTTTTCAGGCTGAATTTCAATAGTCAAAACAGCTATGTTCTCAGAAATTTTCATATTGTGTCTTCTCCTCCGTCACGAAAATATAAATATGATAAAATGCCTATTGGTAGGAATATGGCGCACCAAACCAGCAAAACTATTGTGCCGATGATGTCTGCGCCGTCCATATCGGTAAATATGCCGAGAATGGGCATGATGAAGCCCGATATGAAAAAGATGCCATGTCCCATTAACATGTATTTTAAGATTTTGTGGGATTTTGTGCGCACTTTTATTGTTAGCGAGGCAAAAAATCCAGATAGGGACATAAGGCCATAGCCCATTAAGTTAAGGTTGAAAAACCAGCTGAATGCCGAATAGTTCAGCAGTCTTGCCATTTCGAGGCTTAGGGCTTCGTTGCGCAGTGTTGTGAGTTGTGTGAAGTATATTAATATGATAAACGTAGCATATATGGCGGCAAAAATCATAGCGGCGTTGCCTGCGGCGCATTTATTTGAAAACGCGCTTACCATAAGCACAAAGCTTAGGGCTATAAAAATGCTGGACGAATAGCCTAAAAAGGGAATATCGAATCCCAAAGCAATGGCGAATACTGCGACCGATAGGGCATTTAACCCCGCGCCAACCATTCCGATTTTCCTGTTCATGCCATCCCCCTCCTTATTCTGAAATGCCGACTAAAGTCGGCTAAAGATTGCGACTGAAAGTCACTAGCCGTCCACGTCAAACTAATTTGAGTAAAAATGAAACACTAACAATTCGTATGGGTTGTGCTGTGAAGGGTGGAAATAACGCTAATAATGTTCATACTGCGTGTTGCCATTCTTTTTTCAAAAGAGCATAAACAAAACAGTTTACCAAAATTGAATTGCCGTGTTCGTCTTTTTCATTGAAAGATGCTTCAAGCTCAATAAAATGGGCTTCTCGGCGAAAGCCAAGCCTTTCCAAAAGCCGCCATGAATTAACATTGCCCTCGTCCATGTCGGCATATATTCTTCTTGCATCAAGTGTTAAAAATAGATGTGAAACTAAAGCCTTGACGCTTTCTGTTGCATATCCTTTTCTGCCATATTTTTCGCTAAACTGGTAGCCTATTGCATAATTACCATTGTCCTCTTTTTCTTGCTCCAAAGTGCCAATCACTTTGCCGCTTTCTTTTAATTCACAAACTAGGTACGAATCATTATCAAGTCTTTTAGTAACCGACTGCTCGCATCTTTCTAGCGAAAGCGGTGCAACAAAATTTTGGTGCCTTGCAACAAATTCTTGGCTCATAAGTTCGTGAAAATCGTTTATATCTTTAAGTTGATAATTTCGCAGTAGTAGCCTGTCGGTTTCTAAGTAAATCATTTGACGCATCCTCTCGCAGTATATAATTTTGCGCACGTACCATACCCGTGGTGCACTCTTTATTTGGCTACCCGGCCAGTAAAATCATTTTATCACAATTCTGACGTTTCACAGTGAGTTAGTTTAGTTTGCGCTATTTACACCCTCCATAACACACGTTCTACTACGTTATTCTGCCTATTATTCGCAGACAACCATCAAGATGTAGCATTGGATGTCTTGAAAATGGCATTAGCATCAGCCCTGCATAAGTTTTGTTACACCAGTAATCAATAAGCCAAAAGCACTTTCATCTGTTGATACAGCGTTTGATTTTATAGCTTCTGCCTTTCGCTCTGCCGAAACCTTTGTTTTGGAATCTTCAAAACTCAAGCCTTTAATTATCTCGTTCGTATTGGACATAGCCGTAATAACATATTCTTTAAGCTGCTTTATATCTAAGGCTTTGCTAAACTCAATTAGTCCATCACGAGCTATCTCATTGCCTGTGGTGATGATGGGGGAATTTAGTCGCTTGTCGAAGTTTTTGGCAAAAAATAATTGTTCTCTGCCTGCAATCAAAATGTTTGATGTAGCATCCTCAATCCGATTCAAGTGATAGAGATAATACGCAATGGTCTTATCTGTTTTAAGGGGCATTTTGCAAAAATCATCATCGCTACTGCAAACGTCAAAAATATAATTGCATATTTCTGTCAATTTATTTCTGAGCGTGAGTAAGTCTGCCTTACCCTCATCAAATGAGGCCTTTTTCTTGATGTTGGATTGGAATGACTTAAAAATCGCTGACCGCTCTTGTTTGGTTGTCATAAATACCTCCCCTTATATGCCAGTTGAGCCAAATCCGCCTTCGCCTCGCACACTATCAGGCAGGCCATCAACTTGCACAAACCGCACTTGCTCAATTTTGTTAATAATCATTTGTGCAATCCTATCGCCGCGGTTTATAACAAAATCCTCACTGCCAAGATTTATTAGCAATACGCTAACTTCGCCGCGATAATCCGCATCAATAGTCCCAGGGCTATTTGGCATAGAAATACCATATTTAAGCCCCAAACTGCTGCGCGGGCGTATTTGCGCCTCGAATCCCTGCGGCATGGCCATTTTAAAGCCCAGCGGCACTTGCTTGCGCTCCATGGGCTTTAAAACCATTGGCGCATCAACGCACGCATGTAGGTCCATGCCAGCAGCCCCTGCTGTCTGGTATGACGGCAGGGGCAGGTCTTTGGCATATTCCATTTGATTTATCAAAAATTCCATAAAATTTACCTACGGTCGTTGCCGCGTGGTGGTCTGCGGTCGTTGCCGCCCCTATTTGGAGGTCCGCTGCTTGGTTTTTTTGGTGGTGGCTTAGAATCTTCAAATCCTGGTATTGTTGCTTTGTGTGAGAAGTTAAGTCTTCCTTGGTCGTCAATCTCAATAAGGCGCACGGCCAGAGTATCGCCAATTTTAACAACATCTTCAACACTAGCAACGCGCTCCACGGCCAGCTGGGAAATGTGGCACATACCGTCCTTTTCAGGCGCAATCTCAACAAAAGCACCAAAAGACATAATGCGCACAACCTTGCCCTCATAAACCTTACCAACCTCAGGCACTTCCAAAATAAGATTTATCATGTTAACAGCTTTTTGGATGTTGGTCATATCCATACCAACAACAAAAATCTTGCCGTCGTCCATGGTGTCTATGCTTATGCCGCCTTGCTCTTTTCTGTCGCCGCCGCACTCGTCAATAATGCGGTGTATAACCTTACCGCGCGGTCCAATAACCTCGCCCATTCTTTCGGGGTCGATTTGCACCATAACAATTTTGGGGGCATATTGCGAAATTTCAGGGCGCGGCGCGCTTATTGCTGATGCCATAGTGCCTTCTAAAATTTCAAGACGGGTTTTGCGGCAATGCTCCAAAGAGCTTTTGATAATTTCGTGGGTTAAGCCCTCGATTTTAATATCAAGCTGAATGGCGGTAATGCCTTCTGTTGTGCCAGCCACTTTAAAATCCATATCGCCGAAAAAGTCCTCGATGCCTTGAATATCATCCAAAAGAACAAATTCATCTGTTCCTTCTTTTGTAACAAGACCAACGGAGATACCCGCAACAGCACGCTTTAACGGAACGCCCGCCGCCATAAGCGATAGGGAAGAACCACAAACCGCCGCCTGGCTAGTAGAACCATTAGAGCTTATAACCTCGGAAACGGTACGTATTGCATATGGGAAGCTTTCAACATCGGGCAAAACAGGCAATAGTGCCTTTTCGGCTAGTGCGCCGTGGCCAATCTCACGGCGGCCTGGGCCGCGGGATGGACGGGTTTCGCCAACTGAATAGCTCGGGAAGTTATAATGATGCATATAACGCTTTTGCTCATCGGCCAAATCAAGGCCATCCAGACGCTGAACCTCGCTCATAGAAGCAAGTGTTGTAACCGTCATAGCTTGCGTTTGTCCGCGTGAAAACAGCGCGGAACCATGAGTGCGCGGCAAAATATCTACTTCGGAATATAGCTTGCGAAGCTCGTTTGGCGCGCGTCCATCGGGACGCTTTTTATCTTCAAAAATCATCTTGCGCACAGTTTGCTTTTCAAACTTGTAAATAGATTCGTTTATCCAGCCCGTAACTTTATCCGCGCCAAATTCTTCTTCAAATTTTGGCACAAGCTGCTCGATGCACTCCGCTTTAACCTCGCCAACAGCCGCATCACGAAGCTGCTTTTGGTCAAAAAAGACGGCTTTTTCCATGCGCTCGTTGCCCACAAGATTTTTAACAGCATCAAAAATCTCGCAAGGTATTTCAATCTTTTCAAACTCACGCTTTGCTTTGCCTTCTTTTGAAGCGATTTCTTCAATAAATTTAACAACTTCTACATTTTGCTCATGGGCAAGCATAATACCCTTGAACATAACTTCTTCTGAAATTTCATTGCCGCCCGCTTCTATCATCATAACTTTGTCTTTTGTGGACGACACAGTTAAAACCATTTGGCTTTTTTCGCGCTGCTCCGAATTTGGATTGATAACAAGCTGGTCATCAACCAAACCAACATTAACAGACGAAGTAGGGCCATTAAATGGTATATCGGATATAGCAAGAGCGATATTCGCGCCTATCATAGCGGCAACTTCTGGGCTATGCACTTGGTCACAGCTCCACACCGTCGCTATCACCGCAACATCATTGCGCATGTTTTCTGGAAACAGCGGGCGAATAGGCCTGTCCATTAAACGAGAGGCCAAAACAGCCTTTTCGGTCGGGCGGCCTTCGCGCTTGATAAAGCCGCCAGGAATTTTACCAACAGCATATAATCTTTCTTCATAATCGCAAGACAGCGGGAAAAAATCGATACCAGCGCGGGGTTTTTCGGACATTGTTGCCGTGCAAAGCACAACCGTATCGCCATAACGAATAACGGCCGCTCCGCCAGCTTGCTCCGCCACGCGCCCAATTTCGACTTTAAAAGGGCTGCCTGCTAGATTCATTTCATAAGTTCTGTACATATTTAATCTCCTATGATGGGGTAGCAGGCGCACACTGTGCGCCCCTACGTTCCCATCCATATTATTTTCTGATACCTAATTCGGCGATAAGTTCACGGTATTTTGTAATGTCGGTTTTAATGAGATAATCTAGAAGTCCGCGGCGTTGTCCTACCATCATCAAAAGTCCGCGGCGGCTGTGGTGGTCTTTTTTGTGGGTTTTAAGATGCCCCGTCAAGCTGTTAATTCTTGCTGTTAAAAGGGCTACTTGCACTTCTGGCGAGCCAGTGTCCTGTGGCGTTCTGCCAAACTTTTCAATAATTGCTTTTTTGTCAACTGTCATTTTGTACAGTCCTCCTAATAATAATTTTTTCCATATGCCAAGAAACGGACGGACTAAGCCCGCCTTCCGCGCATAGGTTTTATTGCAACCCTTCCATCCTACCACAAATTATTACCAATTGCAAGCCTTTTGCGACATATTTCATAAATTTAATTATTATGAAGAAATTGTAAACGAAAAGTTAATGGTTTCTTAATTGAATAGTAATAATCGTGTAGTGAATTTTAATTGTAATTGGCGGGAATATAGTGTATTGTTATTATATAACGAAAGGAGTGGGCATGTGAAACAAAATATCTTTTTAAAATCGGTGCTGCGCCAGCCCGTACGAACAGCCCTTTTGGCAACGCTTATGCTAATAGCATCTTTTGCCTTTGTTGCGAGGGTGGCGGAGTACATAGTAGTTAACGAAGAAATAGACCGCATCGAGGGTTTTTATAATGCCATCGGTGTTTTGTCGCCCATTAACCCGCAGGATTTCACAACAGGGCATGACATAACCCAAGCGGCGCAGGTGGTGGCGGACAGCCCCCTGGTGGCTTTTGCAGATGTGCGCAATTTTGCCCAGGGCATTATGCATGAAAGCACAAATGTTATAACCCAATTTGTGGGGCGTGATTATTTTGTGCCTGGTGCCGAGGGCATCGATATAAACACCATGGAACATTATATTTTAGCAACAATGGTTTTTCC
>Ga0123355_10011912_pt1 | contig 13440 bp, 13 predicted proteins | sample TergutEmb28metaG_3_FD_89872 | JGI IMG/M metagenome (GOLD analysis project Ga0123355, IMG submission 89872) | Embiratermes neotenicus P1 segment gut microbial communities from Petit-Saut dam, French Guiana - Emb289 P1 | ecosystem: Host-associated > Arthropoda: Insects > Digestive system > Gut ...
GCAGTCCTGGCAGGAACTGGTGCGCATCCCGAAGGACGAATGGATGCGCTACCTGGTGTGGTTCCGCGACACACTGCGCATTCCCGTGCGCAATGGCGTGACACTGGAACGGATCGAGCCGCGAGAGCAGTTCCTCGCCTTGCATCTGCGCGGAGAACGCGTGGCGGAGACTATGCTGACGCGCAAGCTGGTGCTGGCAACCGGCATCGAAGGTGCGGGCCAGCGCCGCATTCCGAGGTTCGTGCGCGATAAGCTGCCACGTGCAACCTGGGCGCACACGTCTGACCGCATCGATTTCCGCGCGCTGACCGGCCGGCGCGTGGCGGTCATGGGCGGCGGCTCCTCGGCCTTCGACAACGCAGCAACCGCATTGGAAAACGGCGCCGCGCAGGTGGACGTCTTCATTCGCCGGCCGGAGCTGCCGGTGGTGAACTCGTACCGTGCGCTGGAGTCCTCGGGCTTCTGGCGCAACTTCGGAGACATGCCGGATGCGGACCGCTGGCGGTTCATGTGCCACCTGCTGTCGCTGTCGATGCCGCCGCCCCAGGACACAGTCGAACGCACCCAGCGGCATGACAACGTCGCGCTGCATTTTTCATCACCAATCACCGACGCCGTCGCACGACCGGACGGGATCGCGCTGCTGACCCCGAAAGGCTGGCACAGGGCGGACTTCCTGATCCTCGGCACCGGCTTCGACGTTGATTTGCGGCTCCGCCCGGAATTAGCGGATCTGGCCGATCATGTCGCTCTCTGGGGCGACCGCTATACGCCGCCGGATCGAGAACGGAATGCCGTGGCCGCACGGTATCCGTATGTCGGCCCGCATTTCCAGTTGCTCGAAAAACTCCCCGGCAGCCTGCCCGCGCTTGGCAACGTCCATCTGTTCAACACCGGCTCGCTGGTCAGCATGGGGCCGGTCGCCGGCGGGTTGAATGGCATGCCGTTCGGAATTCCGCGGCTGATCGCCGGGCTGTCACACGATTTGTTCCGCGCGGACGTTGCTTCGCTGTACGACGAATTTATCCATTTCGCCGAGCCAGACGCGTGGGAGGTGGTCAGGACGCGCGCAGCGGAATAGATGCTCCCGATCGCAGCGGCGAGGTGCCAAAGCTGTCGGCGGCGCAGTCTCGAATTACGCACCGTGGCGGCGCATCAACACGTCCATATGTCTGCTGATAAGCCCGACAGACGCCGCATGACGCAGTGTTGTCGCGCTTGGTGACCAGGCGCGTTCGCTCGGCGTGACCGTCTGCGTCAGCATCCAGCCCGTGCCACAAGCCGAGGTGGATCGCGTCCAGCAGCGCGGCATGGGCCTTGGGTTGTCGCTCAGCCGTGAAATCGTGAAGGCGCATGGGGGACGCCCGTGGTGGGATTCAACGGAGAGTGCGCATTGCCAAGGCACGTAGCGTGGCATGCCCGCTCAAAAGCGCATCGGGCGCTTCAATTTCTGACCGGGCGTCACCTGTTCGGGTGACGACAAATCTTCGTGAGCGGCTAAGAAGGCGGCCGCGAAAATAACAGGGCTGTCGGATCGACACATTTCCGACCAAACGACTGAAGGGAACGCCTAAGTGACGTTATTGTTGAAAACCGCCGCGTCGGGGACTGCACCGGCGAAACCAGACGCAAAGGACCCGACATCCGTCCGACAGGATTCACTCGGTCGGCATCGCTTGTCGGCTCCTTAGGACATTGGAACTGCCGGTGGAACGGCAGACAGCAACTTCTGAGCGCAGAAGGTGGCGATATGCTGAGACCGTCAGAATGCCGTACGCCAGACTAGCCCTCTTTCAAGGCGACCGACCGTGATGGGTTAGGAGAATACCAACCACTCGCTGACCTCTGACCGAGAGTCTCCGTCCGAGGTCAGGGCCGGTGCGCGCCAGCGCGCCGGATCCTCTCAGCTGGGAGCAGGAATCCCGCGTACCATGAAGCATTTCTATAACGCTAGCGCTCCTGCGCTTGTGCGCAAGCCTCCGCGTGCCCGCTCTGACCTTGTTGCGCTGTTCGTCTCCGCCCTCTGGGGCGCGCTGATCCTTTGGTTACTCCGCTTTGTCTGACTGCGGACGGAGCGTGCGACCCACGGCTGTCAACGACGCCGCCCGCTCCGCCTGGGCCAGAAGCCTGGGCAGGTGTGTGACAGCACACCCGAGTTCTCAACTTCCAGGAGTTTCGCTTACCATGAAGAAGATCCTACTCGCCAGCGCGATAATGCTGGCAGCGGTGCCTGCCTTCGCGCAGAGCTTCACCGTCGCGGGCGTTAACGCCGGCCAGAGCACCAACAGCCTCGCTATCGTGTCGGGCTACAACTCCTCTGCCATCGGCGGCACCGTGGCTGGCAACTACGCCACCGTGAGCAGCACGGCGGGCACGTCACACAACGGGTCCGGCGCAACCGTTACGGAAGGCCAGGTTGGCGGCACCTTGAGCGGCGGCGCCACCACCGGTCGCGGCGTGGTGGTCACTGGCGGTAGCCAGGGCTCGAACGTCACGGGCTTCGCTCTCTCAAGCGCGAGCCAGCAGAACCACTACTGACCGGGAAAACGGGCGGCGTCTAACGGCGTCGCCCGCAACCCCTACTCCCAGGAGGTCCCCCACAAATGAAACGTGCCCTCGTAGCGACTGCGGCGCTGCTGTGTATCGCCGCACCAGCTCTGGCGCAGAATGTCGGTTCGGCATCGAACGCCACAGTCACCAACTCATCGCAGTCAGGATCATCGGCCAACGTCGTAGGCAATCCGATCGGCAACGGCGCATCGTCGTCGCTTTCGGGCGCAACCAGCGCGTCCGGTTCGCGCTCCAATTCCTCGGCGACATCCGGCTACGCCTATTCAGGCGTAGGCAACACGTCTGCCCGAACCGGATCGTCATCGGCCGCAATCACGATCAACAACGGCAGCGGCGCCAGCGATCCGTCCGGCAGCACCGGTGGTGGCGATCCCACGATCAACTACACCGGCGGCTACACTGTGCACAACGTGCCGGAGGTGATCGCGCCCAGTATCGTCGGCGGCAATCCGTGCGCCGTCGGGATGTCGGGTGGAGTCGCGGTGGCTGGCTTCGGTATCACCGGCGGGGGCACCTGGGCCGACAGGGCGTGCGAGCGCCGTCAGCAGGCGGCACTGCTTTATAACATCGGCCAGCACGACGCATCGATCGCACTCCTGTGCCAGGACGACCATGTGCGCGCGGCGATGTATTCGGTTGGCCAAGCCTGCGGGACGAGAGTGGCGCTGCGGTATCTGCCCGCGCAGCCCGCGACGCAGGCGCCGGCGACCGTCGTGCGCCCGGTTGCAGCCGCGCCGCGTGCTGTCCCGGTTTCAGTTGTCGCAGCGCCCGCCGTGACACTGCGCCCTGACTGGTGCGACACCGTTTCCGGGAGTGTTGAGCAGGCGCGCTACCTCGCGCAGTGCCAGTGGTTCCCGGCGCCTGCGGTGCTGGCCCGGCCACACCACAGGCCCGGTCGGGTCGCCCGGAACTACTATCGATGAGCACCGGCAACGCGGGGCTGTCGTTGCGACAGTCCTGCGTGTCGCGCGATTTCCGGAGAAAACCGGCAAGGCCAAGCTGCTGAGACGCGCTCCGACGGCTCTGTCGATGCACCGCCGGAAATGGCTACGAAGCGTTTTTCCCCTCTGATTGACGGGTGTTACGCAGCAGTGGCCGGAGGCGGCGACGCAGATGGCGCGTTTCCTTGTGTCCGAGCGCGCGGTGATCCACGTGCGCGCTGACAGGATCGGCAATGAACTATGACGACACGGCGCAGCAAGGCCTATGTCATGCATTTCTACAAGCACGACCCGGCCATTAATGGCCGGCGCACCGCAGCCCCCGGGCACCTTGCCGGGCGCAAGCTGGCGAATTACACGACGTTGCGTAACTCTGATTTCTGAATCGATCACCTGCGGCACATCCGCGCGTTTTATTCGTTATGCGCAATCCTGCGCCGCGATGCCGATACGATCATTATGCTCGGCATCCATCGACCCGAAGGTGACGAGCGCCGCCACGGCTCCTTTCCAGTGAGACCGACAACAGCCTCATTCTAGCACACCTGATGCCGTCTGGGGCCGTCTACCCAACAGCTTACTTCGGCATGTTACCCCAGGCGACATAGCGGGAGCGCCGCTGTGGCGTCAGGCCCTCGGCCTGCATCCGCCGATAGTGCGCCTCAACCAGGTCGGTGAGCGGATCGTGGCCGATATCGACGAGACCATGGGCTGCAAAGAGAGCCTCGATGTCGGTCGGGGGGCGCCCGCCGAGAAACGGCAGCGATTGCTCGAGGCCGGCGTACTCCGTGCTGGTTCGGGCGTTTTGCCGCGGGTTGAGCGGTAGGTTCGGATCGAACTGGCTGTCGAGCACGACAAGGCGACCTCCGGACCGCAGCACGCGCACCCACTCGGCCGCCGCCGCTTCGGGATGTGGCAAGGTCCAAAGCACGTGACGACTGACGACAAGATCGAAGCTGCGCGCGCCAAAGGGTAGGTTTTCGGCGTCACCTTGTTCAAACCGGATCGGCGCGCCGCTCTCTGTTGCCTTTCGGCGCGCCTCGTCCAACATCGACGCGGCAAAATCGATTCCGGTGGCACGGTGACCACATGCCGCCAGCTCAAAACTGAGAAACCCGGTGCCGCAGCCCACGTCGAGCGCGTCGAGTCCGTTACGGCCATTCGCAACCAGATCGAGAATACGATCCCACGCGGCACGCTCATCCGGTGTCGTGATGCTGTGGCCGAAGTCGCTGTCAAACGTCCGGGCGCGACGGTTCCAGTGGGCCGCCACTGCTGCCTTGACCGGGTCGCGGTCGCTCATGATCGCCGCCTCGCCTCCGATGATGCCCGCGCTACAGTTGCAGTGACGTGAGCTCGGTTCTGATAAACGATTATCCGCAGCATAGTGCGCCGCTGCTCGAGGCGATAGTCGCCGGCGCCGCGGTGCATCATAGCACACCCGTCCCACATCAGAACCTCGCTCACTCGCCCGCAGTGGTGGTACGCCCCAATTGTGAGAGTCTGGTCCAGTCGTGCCCTGTTGTGCCACGCCATTGTTGCGGGTCCGCCGGCGACACCGGCGAGGAGTGGGTGGTGCGAGTCCACTTCAGTGACGCAATAGCGATTCACACTGGCCCCGAGCCGGCCGCCTTTATCCGCAAGGGCGGGAGGCGAAGCGTCGAGAGGCGATTGCACAGGCCGGCTATTGCGCCACGTGAGTCAGCAGGCTCCGCGTGCCGACACGGTTCGCAACCTGCAAGGCAACATGGACGACGCGTCACCGCACAAAGGCCCGGTGTGGTCAGAGACCCTGCGGACGCTCCCCGGACGGGAGCCGGGAGATCTCGTGGCCGACCAGTGGCGCATGCTGCCGACCTGCATCGGAATGGCGAAGTTCGATCACCGATGACGTACGACCGCGAGAAGTTAGACCGCAAGCGGTGTCGCGCCTGTTGAACAGAGGTCATGCTGGTGCGCAGACTGTGCCAATGTGTGCGAAAATCAACGCATTGCTGCAAGTTCGAGGACTGGTGCGCAGCTTTTATGGGGTGCAAGCGCTGGCCGGGCTGGATTTCGACGTCATGCCCAGTACCATAACGGCATTGATTGGCCCCAACGGCGCCGGCAAGACGACGGCTTTCCAGTGCATCAGCGGGGTCGTACCCCCGCATGGCGGAACGGTTACCTTCGACGGGCAAGACATCACGGGCCGGCGAGCCGATCGGATCACCCGTGCGGGGTTGGTGCGCACCTTTCAGGTCGCGCGCGGCATTCCCCGCATGACGGTCTTGGAGAACCTACTGCTGTATGCGCCCGACCAGCCCGGCGAGCGCATCGGAGCGGCGCTGACGAGGCTCGGGCGCATGCATGAGAGTGACGCGCTGAATCGCGCCCTTGACATCGCGCACCGGCTGAATCTGCTACAGGTCGCGGACAACCCAGCAAGCAATCTGTCAGGCGGACAAAAGAAACTACTGGAAATCGGGCGCGCGCTGATGGCAGCTCCGCGCATGATCATGCTGGACGAGCCGATCGCCGGGGTAAATCCCAGCCTGATCGAAGAAATCGCGTTGCATATTCGCACGCTTCGCGACGAGGGCATCACCTTCCTGGTGATCGAACATCACATGGACCTGATTGCGCGGCTTTGCGATCCGGTCATCGTGATGGCTGAGGGACGGCGCCTGACCGAAGGCAGCTTCGCCGATATCGCAGCGGACCCGGTGGTTCAGGAAGCGTATATGGGACGGCGGCGATGAGCCTGATGTCGGCGCGCGACGTTGTTTGCGGTTACGGCGCCACGGATCGCATCGTGAACGGCGTCGGGATGGAGGTAAGCGCCGGCGAGCTGGTTGCGATCGTCGGGCCGAATGGCGCCGGGAAATCCACGCTGTTGAAAGCAATCGCGGGCCTGCTGCGGCTGACCGCCGGTGCGGTGCTGTTGGACAATGTGCCCATCCATCAACTCCCGGCGCGGGAGCGGGCGAGGCTCGGGATCGCCTTTGTTCCGCAGGAAGCGAACGTTTTTCCGACCATGACGGTGCGGGAAAACCTGGAAATCGGCGGCTTTCTCGAACCGCGCGCAACGCCGGCACGCATCGATGCCGTGTTCACTCGTTTCCCGCTTCTGGCGGAGAGACGGCGGACCCTTGCGCGGACTCTATCCGGCGGGCAACGCCAGGTGCTCGCCATGGCAATGGCACTCATGGTGGAACCGCGCTTACTGCTGCTTGACGAGCCATCGGCGGGCTTGTCGCCCAAGGCGGCTGAGGCGCTGTTCGCAACGATTGCCGCAATCCACAGCGAGGGCACGGCCATCATCATGGTGGAACAGAATGCCAATGAGGCGCTGCTGCTCGCGGAGCGGGGCATCGTGCTGGTGCAGGGCCGCGCGGCGCGCGAAGGCGCGGCCCGAGAACTCGCCGCCGATCCCGATGTGCGGCGGTTGTTTCTGGGCGGGTGATCCTGCCATGATGGGCGAAAAGACGCCATCGGAGAGCCTTCCATGACCATGATCTCGCGCCGCACGGCTCTTCTGGGCGGCGTAACCATGCCGTTTCTTCCTGGCGCCGTGCATGCTGCCGGGGAGCCGATCTTGGTGGGCACCCTGACGCCGCAGACTGGAAGCGGCGGCTCGTACGGCCCTTCTATGGTCAAAGTGGCCGGTGCCGTGGTGGAAGCGGTGAACAGTGCTGGCGGCCTGCTAGGGCGACCGATCCAACTGGTTTCGGAAGACGATGAGACCAATCCCGATGCAGGCGTTCGCGCGGCACGCAAGCTGATCGACGTCGATAAGGTCATCGCAATCTGCGGTACCTGGGCATCCGCGGTAACTACCGCAGTGGCGCCCTTGTGCTGGCAGAGCCATGTTATGCTGTTTACTGTCTCTGGCGCGGATTCGATCACCAAGCTGCCGCATCGGGGCTATATCATCCGCACGCAGCCCAACACGCATTTGCAATCCGGCCGTGCCGCGCAATTCCTTCTGGAGCACGGATCGAAACGGGTGTTCGCACTTTCAGCGCAGACGCCCTTCGCAACAGATTCCTACAAGCGCCTCGCCGATGTGCTGAAGGCTGGCGGGGCCGAGGCGGTCGGCGATGTCATCTACGATGCTTCGAAGACGACCTTCCGCTCGGAAGTTGACCAAGCGCTGAACGCGAAACCCGACACGCTGTTCCTCAATGGCTACGCGCCGGATGTAACAATCCTGCTGCGAGAGATCTATCAGGCGGGATTCGACGGCACCCAGTTCACCTTCGGCTATGCGGCAAACGAGAAGACCCTTTCCGCACTGCCCGCATCAGTCACGAACGGCCTGATCAGCTTCGCTCCGTCGCCCGATCCCGACAGCCCGGCATACGCGCGTGTGCGGCAGATTCTGGGGACAGAGGACCCGGATCCTTATTCCTGCCAGATCTACGACCATCTTTCGCTGGTTGCGCTGGCCATCGCCAAGGCTGGCGCAGCGACGGGCCTCGCCATTCACGACTCCGTACGTCTGATCAGTCACGGTGATGGGGCGAAGGTGCACGGCGCGGTGGAGGGGCTGAAGCTGCTCGCAGCCGGCAAGCCGATCAATTACGAAGGGGCGTCGGGCCCCTGCGATTTCACGCCGGAAGGCGACATCATTAGCTGCAAATTCCGTTTCGACGAGGCAAAAGGCGGCAAGAACAAACTCCTGATGATCAGCTGACATTGCTGATCGATCTTGCGCAGCTTACACTGAATGGTGCCATGGCCGGCGCCGTGTTGGCGGTGCCGGCTATCGGCTTCAACACGATCTATGCCGTCCTGCGCTTTCCCAACTTCGCTGTGGCCTCTCTGGCGACCATCGGCGCCTATGCCGGGTATGTCGCCAATGTGCGATTCGGCTGGCTGGCGCCGGCATCCCTGGCAGCGGCGTTCGCAGTCGCCGGCTGCATAGGCGTGATAACCGACGAACTGGCGATCGCGCGCCTCCGAAACACCGGCCCGCTGCCGGCCGCGATTGCATCGGTAGCACTGACCATCGTGCTCGAAAACGTGGTCCGATTCATCTGGGGCAACGACCTGCGCGGCTACGATCTGCCCGTTTACCGCGACTGGCGTCTCGGTGCGCTACGCCTTGGCCCGCAACAGGTGCTGAACGCGGCTTGGGCGATCCTGGCAATGGCACTGTTGTTCCTGTTTCTCTCCCGCACCCGGATCGGCAAGATGATGCGCGCGGTGGCCGACAATGCCCCGCTGGCAAACCTGAAGGGAATCAACGCCGCAACAGTGGCGCGGCTGGCATCGTTCGTCGGGCTCGGGCTGGCGGGATTCGGGGGCATGCTGATCGGCTTGGACGCATCGGTCGATCCCCTGACGGGGTTCCGCGTCATGCTGTCGGTATTCGCCGCTGCGGTCGTGGGCGGGTTAGGCAGCATTCCCGGCGCCGTCGTCGGCGCATTTGTCGTCGGCATCGGCGAGGAATTATCACTGCTCGTATTGCCGCCTTCGTATCGCTCGGCCGTGGGATTTCTGGCCATTCTTGTGGTGCTGTCATTTCGCCCGCGTGGCCTGTTAGGAGAACGGGCGTACTGATGTTCGACTACCTCGTCTCACTTGGCGTGTTCGTCGGCCTCTACGCGCTGATGGCACTCGGGTTGAATGTCGTTTGGGGCGTCGCCGGGATGATCAATCTGGGTCTGGTGGGCTTCTATGCCATCGGTGCCTATGGATCGGCACTTCTGACGGTCAAGCTCGGCATGCCGATCCCAGTTGCGATCCTGGCCGGAGTGCTGGCCTCGGCGGCCGCGGGCGCGGCCGTGGCGGTGCTCACGGCGCGACTGCGCGGCGACTATCTCGCCATCGTTACTCTTGGTCTTGCCGAGGTGCTCCGACTTGTCGCATCCAATGAGATCTGGCTGACAGGCGGCACGGACGGCATCAGCGCCATTCCAGGTCCATTCCGTGCAAACCTGTCCCCGCGCGACTTCAACCTGCTGTGCCTTGCACTGGTTTGGGGTGCGGTGACCATCGCATGGGCCGTCTTGTCGCGCATTGTTAGCGCCCCATTCGGCCGCGTGCTACGCGCTTTGCGCGAGGACGAGATGGTTGCAGCGGTTGCTGGCAAGCCTGTGCTGAGCTTCAAAGTGCGCGCGTTCGCCCTCAGTTCAGCCTCGCTTGGGCTGGCGGGGGCGCTGTACGCGCATTACAACGCCTACGTTGCGCCAGATGCGTTTCAATCTCTGGTAACGCTTTATGTCTTCCTCGCCCTGACTGCGGGTGGCACGGGACGTATGGGCGGAGCCGTGTTGGGAGCTCTGATCGTCGTTGCGCTGACCGAAGGCACGCGGTTTCTGTCAGGCTCGCTGCCTGGATTGCACCCGGCGCAGGTGGCAGCCGTTCGGTCAGGTGTGATTGGGCTCGCGCTGATCCTGCTGCTGCATCTGCGACCGCAAGGCGTGCTGCCGGAGCGCACACGAAAACTGTTGCCGGATCACATGAGGACAGAATGAATAACCAAGCGCTTGATGACGTGATTCTTGCCCACGCGGCACCCGATCAGCCTGCTGCAACATTCCGCGCGCTGGACAAGGCGCTAGCAGCGCGGCCCGGTCATATCCTGTTCACCATCCTGGTGCACCATCCCGAACTGCGCCAGAACGAGCGTGCTTATACGAACATGCCGAATGCCTACCCGGTGGGCGGCAGAAAACCTGTGACTGAGAGCCCGTGGATGCGTCAGGTACTTCTGCGCGGCGAGCCGTATATCGGGCGAACCGGCGATGACATCCGCACGGTATTCCCCGACCATGAACTGATTCGCTCGCTTGGCTGCGAAAGCGTGCTGAACATGCCGGTACGCTGGCGCGGCGAAACACTCGGAACGCTGAACCTGCTCCATCACGCCGGACATTATGGCGAGGCCGATGTGCCACTTATCCGTCGGTTCGCGCATCTCTGTCTGCCGGCGCTGCTGCTTGTCGCGCGCCATTGAAAAGAGGAACTCATGGCTTTTCCGGGCAATGAGGTCCGCATGGATCGCTACGGCCTGATGCACGCGTGATGGATCGAGAAGGATCACAAGATTCTCGTTATTTTTGGCAACACGACACATGCCGGTTCCCCCGCTCGGCAAGAAAACGAGATCATCGATTTTTGCGCCGCTCGCAGCGCTAATCAGGCCAGTCGTAGAACAAAGCTCACGAAGGAAAGGAACGGACATGGCGAACAAAATTCGGCTAGGTCTCATCGGCGCCAGCGTCACCGGCACCTGGTCGTCTCGCTCGCACCTTCCGGCCGTGCGGGCGAGCACGGATGTGGAGCTCACGGCGGTCTGCACCACGAGAGCTGAGAGCGCCGAGGCGGCGCGTCAGGCCTTCGGCGCGCGGCTGGCCTTCGACGATTACCGCAAGATGATCGCCTCGCCCGAAATCGACGCGGTGGCGGTGGTCGTGCGCGTGCCGTCGCATTACGAACCGGCCAAAGCGGCGCTGGAAGCGGGCAAGCACGTCTATTGCGAATGGCCGCTTGGCCGCACCACCCAGGAAGCCGTTGAGCTCGCGATGCTGGCCGAGGCGCAGGGGTTAGTGACCGCGATCGGCTTGCAGGCGCGTGTCAATCCCGCGCTCATGCATCTCAAGGAACTTGTCGACGACGGCTACATCGGTGAGATGATGGCAGTTCATGTCAGCATGATCCGCGACGGCGTGCTGACCCGCCCCTCACACCGCACCTGGCAGCGCGATGCGGAACTTGGCGCCAATACGCTGACCATTGCCAACGGCCATACCATCGACGCCATGCGGTTCGTCACCGGGGATTTTGCGCGCTTGTCCGCCGCGGTGACAACCCAGGCCAAGCAATGGCTCGACACCGGCACCAACATCTGGCTCGACGTCACCTCACCGGACAACATTGTGCTCAGCGGCCGTCTCAAGAACGGGGCGGTCGTATCAAGCCATGTCGGCCATATCCCCTATGCCGGCAGTGGCTACCGCATGGAGATCTACGGTCGGAATGGCACGCTGGTCGCCTCTGGCGAGGATTCGCCGCAACTGGGCGAGGTGATGCTGCACGGGGCTCAGGGCGGCAACAAGCTCACGGCGATTTCCGTGCCGGCGCGCTTTACCGTCGCCTCCTCGGGCACACCATCCGGGGAAGCCAGCAATGTCGGCCAAATGTATGCGCTGTTCGCCCGCGCGATCCGCGAGGGTACAGTTCAGCTGCCGCATTTCGGGACAGCCGTTCAGCTCCACCGGCTAGTCGATGCAATCAAAGAAACGTCGGATACCGGGCGTGAAATGACGATTGGCTAGCGGGAAAGGCCGCCCGGCTAGATCTCGACGGTGTCGTGAGGCGCGGGGGGCTCAGAACGTCGATGCCCCGGCTGCCCATCCCCGGTCGATTTGAAGTCGCCGGCCGGGTGCGGCGGCAGAACGGTGGGACGATGGCGGTCCCCATGCGGGAAACGGGGATGGGAAATGGACCTGTGGTTCGGCCGTCAAGGCCCGCGCTGCCCGGCCATTACGAATACACCTCGCCCATCTCACGCTCGAACCGCCTCGGGTCGCCCTCCCACACAATCCGCGCATACTCTAGCACGTAGACCCGATCCGCGTGCGGCAGGGCAAAAAGATGTTTTGCTCGCCCAGCACGACGGTGATCGGCGTCGTATCGCGCAGCAACGTCATTGCCTTCGAGATTTGCTCCAGGATCACCGGTGCCAAGCCCAAAGTCGGTTCATCCAGAATCAACAGCTTCGGCTTCATCATCAGCGCCCGCGCGATCGCCAGCATATGTTGCTCGCCCCCGAACAGTGTGCGCGCCGGCTGGCTCTGACGTTCCTGCAAGATCGGGAACAATCCGAACAACCAGTCGAGTTGCTTCTGGCGCTCCTCGACCGGAAGCCGCTGACCGCCGAGAGCGAGGTTCTCCCGCACTGACATGTCGCAAACAGCTCGCGGGTTTCCGGGCATCGCACGATGCCGCCGCGCGCTACCTTGGTCACGGACCGTCCTCGTAGCGCCTCGCCGCCGAAACTGATCTCACCGCTGTACGGTAGCAGACCCGAGATCGCACTGAACAACGTGGTCTTGCCCGCGCCGTTCAGGCCGATGACGGAAACGAACTCGCCTTCATGCGCGTGCAGCGACACATCATCCAGCGCCTGCGCCTTGCCGTAGCACGCGCAAGTCGGCGCGGCTGAACCTTACAAAGGTCGCGCGGAGCTTGACCGCGTCGAAGCCGCTGTTGTCACGGTGCCGGATCGTACGACCATTCGTCCATGTTGGCGTCCTAGACCGCTTCGTCGCACCACGGATCGTGCGGCAGCACGCAATGCGCCCGATCCATGCGTGCGAGTGCCAAAGCATGCGGGAGGGCTCTCTCGAACGAGATTGCCTCCTCGCTTCGCTCCTCACAATGACATGGCGTTGGTTCCTTGTGATGGCGCGGCGTTCAAATCCCCACCTCCTCACCGTTTTGTAGTCGCTGAAGAACAGCCGCACGCCAAGTTGCGAAATCGTCGCTGCGCCAGGCGTCGTGCCGGCCCTTGGCATAGGCGAGTGCGTTGCGGTGGTATATCAGGGCGTTGCGCCGAGTCGCGACGAAACTGTCACGCGTGGCGGTGATCTTGCCGGGAACACCGGTCACTACGGAGCCATCGGGCACCTCCATGCCTGGCGGCACCAGCGCCATTGCACCGACCACGCAGCGCCGACCGACTTTAGCGCCGTCCATAACCACCGCGCCTATTCCGATCAGGCAGTCGTCGCCGATCTCGGCGCCGTGCACCACGGCTCGGTGCGCGATAGAGCAATAGTCGCCGATCGTGGTGCCGCGGCCGCCGCCGACATGGATTACCGCGCCGTCCTGAATGTTGCAGGCGCGGCCAATGCGCACCGCCGCGCCCTCGGCGCGGATCACGCAGTAGGGCCAGAAGCTGCTGCCCTCGCCGGCGCTGACGCGGCCGAAGATA
>Ga0123355_10011913_pt1 | contig 13439 bp, 11 predicted proteins | sample TergutEmb28metaG_3_FD_89872 | JGI IMG/M metagenome (GOLD analysis project Ga0123355, IMG submission 89872) | Embiratermes neotenicus P1 segment gut microbial communities from Petit-Saut dam, French Guiana - Emb289 P1 | ecosystem: Host-associated > Arthropoda: Insects > Digestive system > Gut ...
GGCATTTGGAACATACTTCAACGCGAATTTCTTCTTTCGTAGAGCCCGTAACGAACTCATTGCCGCAGTTGCATCGTACTTTTGCCTGAAAATATTTCGGATGGATAGCCGCTTTCATTTTTTTCACCACCCTTTCACCATCATGATTTATGAAACAACCGTAATTATAGCATAATGTGGCTAAGAAGACAACCTTGCAATTTTTCGTGGGAAATGATAAAACTTGTGTTATAATGATGAGCTTAGGTAATGTCCAATTGCGAAACAATTTAATAATGGCACCAATGGCAGGAGTTACGGACAGATTCTTTAGGTCGGTGGTGTGGGAAAAAGGCGCGGGGCTAACGGTATCGGAAATGATAAGTGCGAAAAGCATTGTCTATGCCAACAAAAATACCTATAAGCTTCTGGCTAACGATGCGGATATTCGACCATGGTCGGTGCAATTTTTTGGGCATGAGCCAGAAATATTGTCGGAGGCAATTAAACGGCTGGAAGAAAGCCCATTCGATATAGTTGACATAAACATGGGATGCCCAATGCCAAAAATAGTAAAAAATGGCGAAGGCGCGGCTTTGATGACAAACCCAACGCTTGCAGGAAAAATGATTGAAGCGGCGGTGAATGCATCTTCGCGCCCAGTTACTGTGAAGATTCGCAAAGGTTTTACAGCGGCAACAGCAAACGCAGTAGAAATGGCGCGTGTTGCACAAGAATCAGGAGCAGCAGCAGTTGCCGTTCACGGCAGAACCCGCGACCAATACTACGCAGGCGAAGCCGACTGGAATGCAATAGCAGAAGTAAAATCCGCCATAAAAATCCCAGTAATAGGCAATGGCGATATTTTCACGCCAGAAATGGCACTCCAACGCCTAACCGAAAGCAAATGCGACGCATTACTTATAGCACGCGGCGCGCTGGGAAATCCATGGTTATTCTCCCGCACACTAGAACTAATGCAAACGGGAAATCTTCCACCGCCACCAACCCACGCAGAAATAATTGAAACAGCCCTACAACATCTACACGCAGTAGAAAACTGCATAGAAATGCGAAAGCACATATGCTGGTACACAAAAGGAATGCACGGTTCAGCAGAAATACGCAGAAAAATAAACAACACAAAATCCATACCCGAAATGAAACAAATTATAACGCCGTTTTTAACGCCGCCTATATGTAGTGCATAACTACAAATACGTCTCGAAGCCATTTCCGCTAGTACTACAGCTACGACAATACTACCACCAACCCACTCAAAATAACCCCACAAAAAGCGGGGTCAAGGGGACTGCGTCCCCTTGCAGGGTTTGGGACAGCGTCCCAAGGTCTTAAATCTTTTGACTTTAAATCTTTTAATCTTGTAAAAAAAGGGGATTAATCATGAAAAAATTGAGGAAAATAAAATTGGGTGTCTTGATACTTGCCGCGACGGTGATGCTTGCACTGTATGTGCCAACGCTTGCTAGTCAGCCTGGCGGAGCGGATGACCCGCTTGTTACCCGTAGGTTTGTGGAGGAAAGAATTGCGCAGGTTACGGACGAGATTGCTGTTCTTAGAAATATCGTGGCAACGCTTTCGCCAGGGGCGGTTGCGCAGAATGTTCCGCCAGCACAAGGAACTACCGCTGGATTCACGCAAACGGATAGGGACGCGCTTTTTGCAGAAATAATGCTGTACTTCGAGTTGGTGTACGGCGAACGTTTGAACCAAGCCCTAGCCAACGTGCCTGCCCCTGGTGGTTCGCCCGATAATGTGTCTCCGCCTCCTTCTGCAACGCCGCAAACAGTAGCTTTTGAGGTGCTGCATATGCAAGCTGGGCAAACCATTACATTTGAGTCGGGAACGGAATTTATTCTCCGTGGTGGCAGTGCCGTGGCATTAACAGGCCCATACAACGGAATCCCCGACGTAACAGCAGGCGCAGACGTTATGAATGGACAAGCAATTGGGTCGAATCATTTGATGATAATTCCCGTAACAGATGGTCGCGGAATGATTTTTCAAACCGAATCATGGGTAATGGTACGGGGCGGGTATACTATAGTGAATTAGCTCGGGAGGCACAAAATGGCAATAACCATTGAATATAAAGATGTCGAAAACAAACTATTAATCCTATATTTGATAAACATGATGGACTTGCCAATGTCACGCTCACAGATTACAGATTTTATCATTCAAAAAGAATTGATGAATCATTTCGTCCTCGAACAAAACCTAACAGACATGGTAAGCAGAGGTTTTTTGGAAGTAACATCCGAAAACACTCAAGATGAAAGCATAACACGCTACGTGCTAACCGAAGAAGGCCTAAAAAACCTAGAGCTACTAGAAGCACAAGTTCCGCGCCCAGTACGCAACATGATAGTACAATACGTTGAAGAAAACAGAGGAAAAATAAAAAAAGACTTTGAAAAAACAGCCCACTACTTCCCAAACGTAGAAAACGATGAGTACATTGTAAAATGCTGCGTACTAGACGACAAGCGCGACACAATGCTAATGGAAATTTCCGTACCCGTAGTAACTCGCGAACAAGCAAAGCAAATTCAAGCAAACTGGAATGCAAATTACAGCACTCTATACCAACGAATCCTAGCAATTCTAATCGAGCCTGTAGGTGCTGTTGTAGAATAATCTGTAATGCCGAGTTTGCGCGGCAATTTTTCTCAATTAAGAAGGAACAAAAAGCCTTGCGTGCTGGTGTCACTACACACGCAAGGCTTTTTGTGATGCAGGATTGCGGCTAGGTTGCCTTTGCAATGAAAGCAAGTTGTCATTTACTCTTCCCCTTCTTAACAGTAACCTTCAACTCGCTATTGGAATAGTTTAGTTTGCATACGCCGCCGTTTTTCAGTTCACCGAATAGAACTTCTTGCACTAGAAGTTTTTTCACGTCGTTTTCTACTAGGCGAATAATTTCGCGTGCGCCGTAAGTTTCGGAAAGACCTTTGGAGGCTATATGCTCTAGGGCGGATTTATTTGCGGAGAATGTTACATTTTTGGCGGCTAGTTTAACGGCTAGTTTATCTAGTGATTTTTGGGCTATTAGCAGGGCCATGGGTTTGTCAACTGGTTTGAATCTTACTATTGCGTCTAGCCTATTGCGGAACTCTGGGCTAAAAATGCGTTCTACGGCTTTATCGGCGGCGGCGGAATCCAAATTACCACCGAAGCCTATTGTCTGGCGTGTCATTTCTCTTGCGCCAGCGTTTGAGGTCATGATAATTATTACGTTGCGGAAGTCGGCTTTTTTTCCCGTGTTATCGGTTAATGAACCGTAGTCCATTACTTGTAGCAAGACATTTAAAATATCTGGGTGTGCTTTTTCGATTTCGTCCAGTAGTAATACGCAATGCGGATTTCGTCTGATTGCATCGGTAAGCAGGCCGCCTTCTTCGTAGCCTACATAACCTGGGGGTGCGCCTATTAATCTTGCTACGGCGTGTTTTTCTTGGTATTCGCTCATGTCGAAACGGGATAGGTTTATTCCCAGCAATTCCGCTAATTGCTTGGCTACTTCAGTTTTACCAACGCCCGTTGGCCCTACGAAAAGAAGACTTGCTACAGGTCGGTCTGGTTCGTTCAGCCCAGCCCGCGCTGAATGAATCGCGTGGGTGATAGTGGCAACGGCTTCTTCCTGCCCGAAGACTTTTGTACATAAATCTGCGTCAAGGTTTTGCAAAGCTACAGTTTCGTTTGCGGCAACGCTTTTTTCTGGAACTTTTGCGGCGCGAGCAATTACGCGTTCTACAGCGGCGGCGGTTACAGCGGCACGCGCAGTCGCGCCTTTTTCCAACCGCGTGAACACTCCTGCTTCGTCCAGCGTATCAATCGCCTTATCGGGCAAGAAGCGGTCGTTCATATGTTTTGTGCTTAACGATACAATTTGCTCAAGAATTTCATCGGAATATTTGACGTTATGAAATTTTTCGTAATTTGGGCGCAAGCCTTGCAGAATTAACACGCATTCTTTTTCGCTTGGTTCGGAAATATCTATTCTTGCGAATCTTCTTGCTAATGCGCGGTCTTTTTCAAAATGCTTCTTGTACTCCTCGTGGGTTGTCGAACCTATGAATCTAATCTCCCCGCTAGAAAGATACGGTTTTATTATGCTGGTTGCGTCCATGCTTCCGCCAGAAACTGCGCCCGTGCCAACTACGGTATGAATTTCGTCGATATATAAAATTGGCTTTTTCAGTTTAGAAACTGCCTCCAGCAATTTAACCAGCCGTTCCTCGAAGTCACCGCGATACCGTGTTCCTGCAACCAACGCGCCCATGTCAACACGAAGGATTTTGACGTTTTTTAACGGCGCGGGAACATTCCCAGAGGCCACGCGTTGCGCAAGTCCTTCTACTATGGCGGTCTTTCCTACGCCAGGATCGCCTACATGCACGGGATTATTTTTCAGCCTGCGGCATAACACATGGGTTGTGCGTTCCAGAATATCTTCGCGCCCTACTAGCGGGTCAAGTTTTTTCGCTCGTGCGGCTTCTACTAAATCCACTGTGTATGCCGATAAATTCGGGTCGGCTTTGTCGTCGCCGTCTTTTTTGTCTTTGGATTTTTTCGAGCCATCCTTTTTCTTGTTCATGCTGTCTAAAATTACCTGCTTACCCACACCGTTTTTTTCCAAAATATACTGCGCAAATGATTCTTTTAACGTGAACATTGCCAGTAAAAAATCCATCATAGCAACTTGATTTTTTCCTGCATTGCGGGCGTTTACTGCCGCTAGGTCAAGCATCTGGTTGAATGCAAAACTTTCCATTGGGGCGGCGGTAACTTTTTTGGGAAGCTGTTCGTCAAAAAAATGGTTCAACTCCGACACTATCATTTCTAAATTTCCGCCACCGCCACGCACTACGTCTTTACCGTCGTCAAACATTAACGCGCTGTACAAAAAATGCTCGGGCATTACGTATTCATGCCCGTGTAGTCTTGCTTCGTTTACCGCCACTACATATATTTGGCTTGTTAGATTATCTAGTTTCATTCCGACATCTCCCTTATTGTTAGCTTTAGCGGAAATCCTCGCTCTGCGGCAAGAAGGTCGGCTTGTGATTTTTTGGTGATTGCAATGTCATAAACATAAACCCCCGCAACACCATGCCCAATTTCATGAACTTCCATCATAAGTGATGCTGCCGCCACTGGCGTTTTGTGAAAAACCAAAGTAAGCACCTCGGTAACAAAGTCCATGGTAGTAATGTCGTCGTTGTGGATAATAACCGCGTACATGCTTGGCATACGCAATTTTGAATCATGCTCTAATAAGTCGTGCGTTCTGGCACCCATTTGCAAATCTCCTATCGAAATATAAAATTGTCGAAATTAAAATATTTATTAATTTGATTTTACAACATCATATCTGATACAATCAAGGAAAGTATGACAAAATCCAATAATAAAGTTTTTAATGGACGAAAGTAGGCAAATAAGTGGACGAAATATATATGAGATATGTGGTGACACTGCATACATTGTTTGAAGAAGAGTTTATGGAAGCGTATCGCGGAGCAAGCAGCAAGAAACGAAGAAAGGCGTTGCCATACTTGCAAGCGATTCATCGGCGATGGTATTACGCGACTTTGGTGGAGAACGCGCCATTTTCGCCAGCAATTTTGATGGAAAGCATGGGCGCGTATTTTAAAGAGCCAACAGATAAATATGCTGTGGCTGTTTTGCGTACCCCTGCAAAAGTGGTTGGAGTAGATTTTAAATTATTGGAGTACTCATTGGAAGACCACCCTGTAGTGTCAGACCTTCGATTACTGATAAAGTATTGCACACCGCATATAGACTTATACGAGAGCGGTTGTTTTACAGACCAGCAAGCAGTAGCACTAGCGGAAAGTTTAAGCATAACCGACCCACATTATGCGTCGTTTTTGTTGGAGCTGGCAATTTGGATGAAAATGCTAACAAAAATGCCATCGCTATATGTACAAAGAATGCAACCGTCAAAAATAGCCGAGGAAATTTTAGAACATTCCAATGAAGAAATTCTGCGCGACATAGTAGACGCGGCAATAAGCATGACCACAATGGGGCTAAGAGATTCAATTCCCATGCCAGAGCATATTTTTACGGAATCATTCGTGCGTTCGCTACTAACAAATCCGCTGGAAACTGACGAAATTTTCGGACGCGTATTCGAGGTAATGGGCTACGACATTGAGGAAATACTAGAACTAGGCAATATGCCCGTTCCAGATGGAATGTCTTTGGACAACCTAGGTTTTGATATGGAATTGCTATCAGGCACGTTTGTAATGGGTATTGTGCTTGACCGTTTTTTCTTCACGCCGTTTGGGCATTTCTTGCGGATTATTCGACCGTTATACGCAATTCCTTTCGCCTTCTATGAGGAAGTAAGCGACTACATTAACGTATGCGAAGACCCCGAAGAAGCATTCGTTGCCTTTTTCGCGCCGTGTAGCAGTTACACCCTCACCAATTTGGGCTTGAAACTTCTAAACGTAGCCCCAACAGCAGAAAATTATTTTGATGCCGCCACAGTATTACCCTTCGAGGGCATGAAGAATACCATTTTCCAATGCGACTATTCCCTTGCAACTTTCGTGGAACTTGCAAAGCATCTTGCGCCATTGGGGTTCGCCAACGGAATGCCTGGCAAAATTTACAACTTCCGCGTTCGCTTAGAATCCGATTCGTCAATTTGGTTGCATCTAAACATTCCCGAAAGCTGTACCCTAGATTTCCTATACGAAGAAATAGCCCGTTACTTCGACCTAAAAAATAACGGCGAGTTCAGCTTTTTCCACGACAAAACCGAAAACCGATTCGCCGAGTACCCATCAGCCAAACGCGCCGAAAAAACAAAAAACCCAAAAACCGCTGCTGGCGAAACCCTTCTATCTGCCCTAGACTTTGAACACATGAATTTCCTTCTACTAATCGCCTACAATCAATCATCAATGTTCGCCAAAGAACCCCCAACCGTTCGCCTGCAACTAGAACGCCTAAGCGTAAAAGACCCAGATTTAGACGAGGTGTACCCTTCCGTAGGCAGGACAAGCAAAAACATGAAGCTACGCTTAGACAAAAAGACCGATTGGGAGTTTTAGTTGCGGTAGATTAGTTGCCATATTATGCCGAATTTATCTTTTACCATACAGAATAACTCGCTGAAGAAGGTGGCCTCAAGTTGTACGTAAACTTCGCCGCCTTCTTTTAATTCGTTGTATAGGCGTGTTATTTCTTCTTTGTTGTTAATACTGATGTTTGGGCAAATATTATTGCCTTGGATAAAACCATCGCCGCTGGGCGCGTCGGAGAACATCACATTTAATCCGCCTATTGGTACGCTGGCGTGCATTACGCGATTGCGGTCGGATTCTGGTATGTCAGATTCCGAATTAGGCGGGGTATCGCCATAGGTCATAAGACCTTCAACCTTGGAATTAAATACTTTTGCGTAAAACTCTACTGCTTCGCGGCAGTTGCCGTCAAAATTGATAAACATTTCTAGTTTCATAAATCTACTTCCTTTCATTATTTAGCGAAAGTCGTTCGCTTTATTTTGAAATCATCATATCAAAATTTTCTACTACTTAATACTGTTTTAACGGAAAAGTATTACCCAAATATTTAGAACCTGATTAAGAATTGGAAACGATTATTGCAAAAAACAGTTCTTGTGCTATACTTGCCATGGTGTGGTGTTACACAACAATACATACTAATACTTTTTCCTATAAAATATAGGGTGGTGGGTACCGTTCGCATATCTACATTAACAAGTTTATTAATCACAGTTTTCATTGCATTGGCGGGTATGAATTTTGTTTTTTCTTCGCAAGCCTCGCAATCCGACAGCAAATTGGATGCCGCTTTCGAGCAGAGATACCATCTTATATTGGCAGTACAAGATTTGCAGCAAGCATCAATGGATTTAACGCGGTGGGTGCGTGCATACGCAGTTACGGGCAATCCTCAAGAGCAAGCCGATTATTGGAATGAAATTTTTGAAACTAGGCGCAGAGAACGCGCAGTAGAAACATTTGAGGAATTTAATGCACCGCAGTCAGAGCTTGATATGATAAGGCAAGCACTGGAGCTTTCCAATACGCTTGCCCGATTAGAAGAACGAGCGTTTAGTGCCAGAGGCGGCGGCGATATAGACGGGGCAATAAGACTGGCGTTTGGGGACGAATACGAAGCTGGAAGATTGCCAATCATGCTAACCCTTAGCGAATTGTCAGAAATAGTAGAACAGCGAACTCAATTGTATTTGAATGAAGCGCGTGCATCGGCGGCTTTTCATGGACATGCGGCTAGTGTATCGGTTGTGCTGTTTGCGGTTATAAGTGTTGTTGGTGTTATCATAATATTGCTTAAAGTTACCCCTTTGGCGAAACTTGCGTTATCCGCGACCCAAGTTGCTAGGGGCAACATAACGGCAGACTTTCATGTTAATCAAAATGACGAGATAGGGGAAGTTTCCCTAGCATTCAAAGAAATTGTTTATACCTTAAACATGCTACAAGAGGACTTCAACAAGGCGGCAATGAACATACAGCAAGGGGATTTGCAATTTAGAATCAACGAAGCCCAGTTTCAAGGGGCGTTTAATGCGATTGTGGTGGAAGTAAACAGTATCATAGCGCGGCTTGAAACGGCTCTTGAGATGGAACAAGCGGCAAGCCGGGCAAAGGGCGTTTTTTTCTCCAACTTGAGTCATGAAATTCGCACACCAATAAGTGCAATCATTGGCATGACGGAAATCGCTAAGAAATCCGCCGATATTGACAAAAAGCATTTATGTCTTAATAAAATCGAGAGGGCATCTAAGCACCTTCTTGGAATCATCAACCAAATTTTAGATATGTCAAAAATCGAAGCGGATAAGTTCGAGTGCAATTTGCATTCATTTAATTTCGCAAGTATGGTTGAAGATGTTGTTAGCATACTTAGCCTAAAAATTGAGGAAAAGGGAATTAATTTTTCGGTAAATTTGGATAAAAATATCCCGCAAATTATTATTTCAGATGAGGTGCGATTGGCGCAAGTTCTTATAAATCTTATAACCAACGCCATCAAATTCACCCCAGAAGACGGGACGATTACACTTACCGCAAAACTTGAGAAAGACACGAATTTATATGTAGAAGTAGCCGACACGGGAATGGGGATTTCAGAGGAATACCAATCCCGATTATTTAATGCATTCGATCAAACCGAAACAGGTGCGTCGCGGGAATTTGGCGGAACAGGCTTAGGTCTTACCGTGTCTAAAAAAATCGTTGACTTGATGGGTGGTACAATTTGGTATGAATCCCAGCTAGGCAACGGTTCAATTTTTATGTTTACAATTCCGTTTGAAACAGGTCTTGAAAACAACAAAGATAATAAAAAAATTAGCGACTTGCTACAGAATCCCCCACAATATGCAGGTTGTAAAATTCTCATTGCCGAAGATGTAGAAATAAATCGCGAAATTATTCTATCAATACTAGAACCGCTACTAATTGAAACTGAAATTGCCGTAAACGGCGCGCAAGCTGTGCAGATGTTTACTGCAACCCCCGAAGCTTACAACATGATTTTGATGGATTTGCAAATGCCCGAAATGGGCGGCATAGACGCAACACGACATATCCGCGAACTAGGCACCGAGAAGGCCAAGTCGATTCCGATTATCGCAATGACAGCCAATGTTTTTCAAAATGATGTTGACATGTGCTTGGCCAATGGCATGAACGACCACATCGGCAAACCCTTCGAGATAGGCATTGTAATGGATAAATTAATGAAGTGGTTGAATGTTTGATGGTCTAGTTGATGGCGTGTTGTCATGACGCATATACTTTAGCATAAGCGACTACGCAACCGTGGGTTGACAAAATTCCAACTCGAATTGGTAGCACAACAGTTCCCATTTGATGTATACTCCTAGCAGAACACGAAGCGGGGGCGAAAACAATGGCAATCGGCGAAAAAATCCAATCACTACGCACGAAAAGCGGTTATTCGCAAGAAGCCCTCGCCAACCTGTTGGGAGTAACAAGGCAATCGGTATCAAAATGGGAACTAGGACAAGCACTACCCGACACAGAAAAAATAATTCAACTAAGCCGCCTATTTGAAGTAACAACGGACTCGCTACTAATAAACAACGACCCACCGCCCGAAGCACAAAAGCAAGCCCTATACTTCGGCATGTACCTAATCGTAAAGGATTTTGCAAAGTCCATAAACTTCTACGAAAAATTGCTATGTATGCAGGCATTCACAATAGGCAAAAATCGTTTCGCGCAATTTTTCATAAACGGCACATGCATGGCAATCATGAACGAAGCCCATCTACCCAACCACGACTACACAGGCACAGGCGACCATAAATTTGTGCTAAACTTCTGGATTCCCAACCTTTCCGCCGAACACCAGCGCGTAAAAAGCCTAAACATAGGCCTCACCACCAACATAATTCAAGCGCACAGCAACTACTATTTTTTCCAAGTCTACGACCCCGACAACAATGTAATAGAAATCACGGGGAAATATACGGAATGCCGAAAACATTTACCGACGACGAGCTAAGTCTGCGGGCTTTTACGCAGACTTGAGCGACAGAGGAGGTTAATGTTTTCGATAATATAGCGATTTCGTTTGAAACGCTTATAAGGAGGAATCACCATGCTAAGATGTCAAAGCTGTGAAATGCCAATGACAGAACCAGCCCATCACGGCACAGAAACAGACGGAAGCCAAAGTCAAGACTACTGCGTTCACTGCTGGAAAGATGGCAAATTCGCCTACGACACCACCCTAGAAGACGCAATCGAATTTAACATCAGATTCGTACTAGAAGCAGGCGCGGCAAAAACCGAAGAAGAAGCACGCGCAATGCTACAGGAGTCAATGTCTAAGTTAAAACGCTGGGCAAAATAGGCGGCACAGCCGCTTTTCGCCGATAACATGCATTGGTAGCCAAGTATACGTCTCGAAGCTAGGAAATAAAAAAGACCTTGAGGGATATTAATAAATGTTTCCTTCAAGGTCTTTTTTTAGTTTCTGGTGCATCTGTTGTTAATACGCAAAAACTGCATATCGTTTATCTCTGTCCATGATTAGCTTAAATTTGATGCTATCCATTAGTGCTTCCCAGCTTGCTTCCACCACGTTTGAAGAAACGCCTACGGTAGACCATTTATGTGTGCCGTCGGTAGTTTCTATTAGAACGCGAACTCTGGATTCTGTTGCGTCGTTGCTGTCTAGTACGCGAACTTTGTAGTCGGTTAGTTTTACGGTTTGCAGTTGGTCGTGATAAAAGCCTTCCAACGCCTTACGAAGTGCTTTGTCAAGGGCATTCACTGGGCCGTTGCCTTCTTCGGCGGCTATTACTACTACGGAATCTTTTCCATCTTCCAGCACGGTTGGGTCGTCAACGGTTATTTTTACTACGGCGGTTGCGTTTATTGCTACGGCTTCTGTTGCCCGTGATGCAGAGGCTTCATCTTCGCTGATAATTTTGAAGCTACGAAGTTCAAACAGAGGAATGGTATCGTCAAGAACCCTGCGGATTTTCAGCGCGAGGGAACATTCCGCGCCTTCAAACTGATAACCCTTGTGTTCTTGTTCCTTTAGCTTCTCGATTATTTTGCCCATTTCGGGTGAATTGCGGGTGATGTCTGGGCGAACTTCCTGCACTTTTTCCAGAAGGGTACTGCGCCCAGCAACCTCGCTCATAAGATAACGGCGAGCGTTTCCTACGGATTCTGGGTTGATATGCTCGAAGCTTTCGGGATTTTTCGTCACAGCGTCAATGTGCATACCGCCTTTGTGCGCGAATGCGGTTTGCCCAACATAGGCGGCGCGTTTGTTTAGAGAAGTATTCGCCACCTCGGAGATTAAACGTGCGGTTTGCGTAAGGGTTTGTATTGCATTAGGAAAAACGCAATCATATCCCTTTTTTAATTGCAAACTAGGGATAATCGCGGAAAGATTTGCATTGCCACAACGCTCGCCAAAACCCGTAAACGTACCTTGAATTTGCGTTGCGCCAGCTTCCACCGCCATGATTGAATTAGCCACGGCCATTTCGCAATCATTGTGCGTGTGTATTCCAATTTGAACAGAAAACTCCGCAACAACCTTTTGCACAATATCAAAAATTTCCGAAGGAAAGCAACCGCCGTTGGTGTCGCAAAGAACAAGCGCGTCTGCGCCGCCGTCCTGCGCCGCTTTTAACGCCGCGAAGGCATATTGCGGATTATTCTTATACCCATCAAAAAAATGCTCCGCATCGAACATTACTTCCTTGCCGCAGCTTTTCAGAAAGCTAACGGTGTCGCGAATCATTTCAAGATTTTCGTCCAGCGTGGCATTAAGAATTTCCGTAGCGTGAAAATCCCAGCACTTGCCAAAGATGCACACGGCTTCCGTTCCAGCTTCCAGTAAGGCATTTACGTTTTTATCGTCCTTCGCGTCAATTCCTTTGCGGCGCGTACTGCCGAAGGCAATCAGTTTCGCATGATTCAAAGACTTGCCGTTTTCGCAAAAATGCTTAAAAAACTCCAAGTCTTTTGGGTTAGAGCCAGGGTTTCCCGCCTCGATATAATCTACGCCCAAGGCATCAAGCACTTGGGCGATTTTAATTTTATCGGCAACGCTGAAGGAGATGCCCTCTGCTTGGGCACCGTCCCTCAACGTAGAATCGAAAACAGTTATTTTAACAGGCAACTGTTCATTGCCGCAAAGTTTTACTTTTTCAGGCAAATTCTCATTGCCTTGAAGCTTTACTTCTTTAACCAACTCATCATCCCCCTAAGGGTTTTGCCCACTTCTTCAACAGGAAGTTCTGTTTCAATGCGGCGTTTTGCTAGGAAGCTTGGGCGATTAGCCTTGTTTTCCAAAATCCAATTTTTCGCAAAAGTGCCGTCTTGGATTTCGCCCAGAACTTTTTTCATTTCCTTGCGGGTGTCTTCTGTGATTATGCGTTTGCCTATGCTGTAATCGCCGTATTCTGCGGTGTCGGAGATTGAGTAACGCATATATGACAATCCGCCTTGCACCACAAGGTCTATAATCAATTTCATTTCGTGAATGCATTCGTAATACGCGGCTTCTGGAGAATATCCCGCCTCTACTAGGGTATCGAAGCCCGCTTTCATCAATTCAGTAACGCCGCCGCAAAGAACTGCTTGTTCTCCGAATAAATCGGTTTCAGTTTCCTCTTTGAAGGTCGTTTCAAGAATACCAGCACGAGAAGAACCGATTCCAGCAGCGTATGCAAGCGCGACTTTCAACGTGTCTTTTGTAGCGTCTTGGTGAACAGCAACAAGCGCGGGAACACCCTTGCCCTCTTGATACTGGCTACGAACGGTATGCCCAGGGCCTTTTGGCGCAATCATGAACACATTTACATCAGCGGGAGGAACAATTTGGCTATAGTGAATATTAAAACC
>Ga0123355_10011914_pt1 | contig 13439 bp, 15 predicted proteins | sample TergutEmb28metaG_3_FD_89872 | JGI IMG/M metagenome (GOLD analysis project Ga0123355, IMG submission 89872) | Embiratermes neotenicus P1 segment gut microbial communities from Petit-Saut dam, French Guiana - Emb289 P1 | ecosystem: Host-associated > Arthropoda: Insects > Digestive system > Gut ...
GCTGCCTTTCCCCGCACGCCAGCTTGGCCCTTGCTCAGACGAAAGTGGCGGAGCCTCGAAGCTCGGCAGTGCCGGGCAACTAGCGTGGGAGTTCGAACGCAAGCGGAGTCGCGGTTCGCCTCCCCCGGCAGGAACGGCAGGGCGATACACAAGAACTCACTCGGCCATTTGCACACGAAGACACGCCGCAACTCCAGCCACCCGAAGACTTTGTTTTATACTGTTTAAGGCACACGGTGCTGACCGGACTCGGGAGTCGGTACAACGCTATGTTTCTCCTCATGGGAGGCGTTGAGTGCGGCGATCGCCGATTCCGCAGGAGGCGGCTTGGGTCCGGCAAGCAACTGATACCAGAACTGACACTGGCGATTCCAAATCGTCCGTAAATCGGTAAATCTTTTGAAGCGCCCTTAGCTCAGTTGGATAGAGCGTCTGACTACGAATCAGAAGGTCGGGAGTTCGAATCTCTCAGGGCGCGCCATATATCTCATTGAATCTTAAGGTCTTTAGGATTCTTGATTTCCGGCTCGTTCCCAGAAAAATTCAAATTGTGACTTAACTGTGACTTTTCTCCCTGAGGTCGTTTTCCGGCTTGAGATTCGTCTCCCGTTTGCGATCGAGGGCGCTGGCGACCTCGGCGAGATCGCGTTCGTCCTGAATGTCGTACCGGCGGAAAATGTAGGCGGTTTGGTGACCGGAGATTTCCATGATGGTTTTCTCGGCGAAGCCGAGACGGCGGAGATTACACACTGCGGTTCGGCGGAGGTCGTGAATCAGAAGGCCGCTGTAGCGGAGTTGTTCGCGTTTCCACTTCTTGCTGCACTCAGGGCATTTGTAATCCGGATCGACATCGGAGCCGCAGGCTCGGCAGAGCCAGCGGCTGAGGCCGGCGTCGACGCACAGCGAGCGCCAGGCTCTGCGAAAGTCGCCGGCGGGGGAGCCGTCGGCGCGGGTGATGGCGAGGTCGTTGGGTTGTTTCCCTTGGACGCACATGGAGAGAAGGTCAAAGACCTCCTGGCACATCTTGAGCCGTTTAGGTTTCTTGTTCTTGGTGGATTTGCGGGAGAGCAGAATCGTGCGGTCAGCGAGGTCGATCTGGCTGACCTTGAGGTGTTCGGCGGCCTCGGTCTTGCGCCAGCCGTAGTTGTAGTAAAGCGCGAGCAGGGTGCGCAGCCACAGGACGCTCGAAGCTCCATCGCCGAGGTGCCATCAAGCGCGTCAAGACGGAGCTAGAGACTGGAAGGCGCCAAGCGCTGCCACGCTTGATTAACGGAGAGATTTTCCGACTTCGCCGTGCGTGTGCAGTTGCGGGGCAGCGTAACCGTCCACCGGGCGGCTGCTGTCGTGTTCGAGGTCGGCTCCCAATACACGAACGCGATCCCGGCCATGTCGCCGCTGCCCTTGATGCCGTATTCTCTCCCGATAACCAATCCCGCCGTGAACTGAGGAAGCGGTCAAACAAGCCCAGAATGGGCGAAGCGGATCGAGCGACTCGAGTGGCTCGGATAGTCGCTCATATCGCATCCGGGCGCAAAAATTTGGCGCTCTGGAGGATGTTTCTGTTGGAGTGTGCGCCCGGAAGCCGAATAGGTTTTTGTCACGGTCAACGTTGCCGTTACTGACCACATATCGGCGCTCGGCTCAAAGGACTCGCCCGTAAGTCTCACGGTTTCAATGCCCGAGAAGTGCGGTTTGAGCTGTGATCTCCTTTAAGTGGGGCCATACGTGTTTTCCAATTTTTCCAGGCGAGTTGGACTCGACCCGCTCCCGCTCAGCCGGCTCGAGCTTCGCGTAGAACTCGAAGAGGAGATACACATCATACACGCGAACGTTGCAGGCCCGTTGACGCAAGTGCATGAAATCACTATACTTAGGTTCAGAAGACCGAAACTGATATCGCTGGGGCAACTCAGAAACCGTATGTCGATCATTATCAATATCAAGGCAGAAGCGCAGGCGGAATTGACGCGCCAGGCCACGGCGCATGGAGTCCAGCCCGAAGATTATGCGGCGGCTTTGCTCGAGGAGGCCATTCATACGGGAGAGGCAAAGAAACTCACGACGGACCAGCTCGACCGCACACTGCAGGAGCTCGCCCAGTTTTCCCACAAGATCCCGCTGCTGCCGGATGACGCATTCAGCCGCGAAGGTCTCTATCAGGATCATGATTAATGGTCGCCGGTGGTGCGTGTCTTCTCGACAGCAATATTCTTCTGCGCATTAGCAAGAAAGATGATCCGCAGCACCCAGTCATCGGCCGAGCGCTGCAGACGCTGGTCGGGCAAGGAATGCGCCTCTGCTACACCTCTCAAACTCTCGCCGAATTCTGGAACGCTTCGACGCGCCCTCTCGAGAAGAATGGCTTCGGACTGAGCGTCGCTGAGACCGACCGCCTGGCCCGCGTTATCGAGCGAGATTTCGAGTTTCTGCCAGACAGCCGCGAAACCCATGAGCGCTGGCGCGCTGCTCGTCGCACATAACGTCCAGGGCGTCCAGGTTCATGACGCAAGACTGGCAGCCAGCATGTATGTCCATGGCGTCGGCCAACTGCTCACTATCAACGTGCGGGATTTCAAGCGGTTTGAGGGGCTTCGGGTGATGCATCCTGCCGACGTGACCGAGACGAAGGCCCGACGGTGAGGCGGTTATCTTCTCGAGCGATCTGTTTTAGAAATGGTTGAAGCCGGTTACCACACCGCACGAAGCCGTTCCACTTTTCGCGGAGCGTACGGAACACGAGCCTTTGCTTTGATAGCCCTCAGGCGGCTGCTGGCAAAACATTTCGTTGGCGAAGAAACTATTTTAGAGTCTGGTGACTACAAAAGGACGCCGACAGCCTCGGCAATAATCTGCCGCGCAAAGACGACCCAATCGGGCGATCTCAGTGAACTGCTAGCTATAGGCTGGTACAAAACCGTGGGCGAAAACCCTCGGCGCGATGGGCCGGGAACTAGCGGGTTTTCCTTAACACGGCCGCAGTGCTTATCCCTTCCGTGACTTATTGTCTCAGATATGAGACAATCTCATGAGTGAAAGCCGCCATCTTTCATCCCGCTGCCCGGATGGCGATTCAGTCGTTTCCTCGAGAGGGTCTGAGGGAATTGGGAAAGGGCGATCTGCAACAGGCGCGGTCTTGACCATGCCCGTTTCCCGGCCAATGCCCTCGGTGGGTCCGGGCGCGGAGGAATTGCGGTTTCGTGATCGGGCGGGAATTTACCGGGTGTTCTACTACTCGCGGTCGGCCAAGGGCATTCTGATGTTCCATGCTTTTCAAAAGAAAAGCCAATCGACGCCCCAGCGCGAAATCGAATTGGGAGCCAAACGATTGAAGGAGATGCTCGATGAAAACTAAGACAACCGTCGCACGTAACGCTCGTGAGCTTGCCCAGGCCCTCGGCCGAGCGCCTGTGGAGGGCGAAGAGATCGAGCTTCGCAGCCGGCTCAATTCAAAAATTATCTCCGCCGTTGAGGAGAAGGATCTGACCCACGATCAGGCCGCCCGCCTGGCGCGCACCTCCCGCACCCGCATAACCGCGATCATGAATCGAAACACCAAGGACATCTCGACCGATCTCCTGCTGCGGGTTCTCTACGCGCTCGGCTACTCGGCTAAGATCACCTTCCACCGGGCGGCTTAAACGATGGCAAAGGAACTTGCGAATTATGTCGGCGAAATGATTCTCATTCACAGCGTCCAATCAACGACGAACACGCCGGTCAAGCTGATCGCCATAGACGATAACGGCATCGGATAGAATTGGCCAGGCGGTCCTGGCTGGCAGAGATCTTCAAAAGAACATCGCTCTAAAAACTCCCCATATTTTTCGTGCCATATGCTCGAATTCAATGGATAGGCGGCGCAGAGAACTATCCTTCCCTTTCTGACAAATCTGCTGATGAATCTTTCTCTGACTGAGCCGGGGATTTCGCCGTGATTTCCTATGTTCAGGCCACAAGCAAACTCCTTTCTCAATTGCGAGCGCCATTGGCCGCTTTTTTCGATCTAACGGTTCCTGAGACGATAACCCGGGGGACGAGTTAGGCTTGCGGAAAGCAGAGGCGTTTCTCAGCACGTTGGAGGAAGACCCGAGGAGAGCGCCGCTGCGCTCTCTTTTCGATTTGTGTGTTTATCCCCCCAAATGCGCTCAGGACTTATTGCGCCGGCCGCATCACGTCCGCGCCCAGCTCCGGCACCCGTCCCAGCATGTAACTGCCGGCGCCTATCCCGATGGCCTGCGGTCCGAGTTGCTTCACGTCCTCCCAGCTAGGCCGCTAAAGTGCCGCTTATCCCCCGATGATCGAACTTCGGACCACTTCCGCCATGCACTAAGACTTGTCGGTGATGCGATCTGCGTCGGTCTGTGGTTGTGCGATGACTGGCCCGTAGCCACCGGCAATTGCCGGAGGTGGAGGGACGGTAGCAATGCGCGGCTGTTCGGGCTTCACTTGAAGCGGCGCCAGAGTAACCGGAGTCTGGCCCGCGCCCTGCATGATAGTCGAGATCTCGTGCGCGACCTGGTCCGGTGTCAATCTGGCGATCGCCGGCGCAGAGGACATGTCACGAATCGGAATCGGAGCAGTGGGGTCGTAGCTTTGACCCTTCGCCATAAGCGCATCCTACGCTCGAAAAGGCTGGTTTTCGACACAGAGATATCCCCGAACATCAGGGACATACAGCCCTCGCGCGATTTGCGCGGGTTGTAAGGTTTCCGGCGACTCCCAGGATGCAAGGTTCTTCTCTGGTCCGGTTCCGCGGCTTAGGCCCTAACCGCGTGGTTACTGCCGAACATGGATGAACGCCACACAGTTTTATAACTTGAGGGTCGCGCATTCGCTAGGCCTTCCCCAGTCCAACTCTCGCCCGCCTCGCTCCGCACCGCGGGCTCCGTTTTCCCGTCGTCCTCGTAAACTTCCCACAGCCGCGTCGCCCAGTAATCGCCGAAACGGTCCATCAGCACCCTGGCCTCATCACTGCCGGCTGCCGCTGTCTTCCTCAGTTGCATGTAGCGAGAGCGCGCTCCAGGGCCCTGAATCTTAACCTCAGATGGCGCTTGATGACGCTTCCAGCTACTTACGTTCTCGACTAGCATGGGGCGCTCGTGCCAGCCCAGCGCCACTTCATACATACAAAGGCTTGCTGGGGACTTTCCCCCTGGCACGAGCCCACCTTTCAGCGATTCTTGGGAAATTTTCTGGGAAAATCGGCGACCACCCTTTGCGTTTTCATCTAATAGCGGCCGCGTGACGAGAACGGCATGGAATTCTTCGTATCGTACGAATAAATACGGGGAAGCGGGGGCCAGGAATACAGACTGACCGAGGACCACTTATTCACGCTTCAGGAGCGCCATGACTGCGCGCGAGCGCCTGGTAAATCATCTCTTTGTTCCGCTCTAACACTGCCCGCGCAGTCTCCCGCCCCCAGTCCACAGGAATCCCCGCAGCCGCCTTCTTCTCGAGCTCGGCAAAATACCCGCGTTCGAGCGGCCCTCAGGCTTCCTCGAACCCGGCGGACGCCCAGGCCCCGGCATCCAGGGCAAATTCTGGGAGTATCACGACCAGCTGTTCACGGCGACGAAGATGGAAAGGATGTGCTGGTCGAATACGCGCGCGGCCTGAAGCTCGATGCTAAGCAGTTCGACTCCTGCCTGACCAGCGAGAAGTATAAGGCGGAGATTGAGATGGATGAGGAGGACGCAGAAAGGCGGGAGTCAACGGAACGCCGGGATTTTTCATCAATGGCATTGAGGTGTCCGGCGCCAAGCCTGGAGATGCCTTTGCCCAGATCATTGACGACGAGCTGGCGAAGAAAAATAGTCTGCCGACTGCAACATTAAGCACCTCCCGCATGGGGCGCTGAAGCCGCCTCTATCGGTCGGAACCAGGATGTCGGAACCAGGATGCGGAGTGCGCATGGGGTCGCGCTGGCCAGGTTCTGATCGAGCCACCGAGTCGTTCTATGCATTGCACAGTTTCCGCGCAGCGTTGGACCGGTCCGCGTGGTGAGGGAAACAGAAGATTGAGCCGGACCTGGGGTAGCGCTATGGAAGAGATCCTCGAGCGATTGGGCGGGACCTTCGGCACCATTCTCCAAATGCCCGCGTTCATCGATCGGTAACGACGAGATTGCTGCGCTGATCAACAAGCTCCAGGATGAGCCTACCTTTCGCGGTGTAGGGACTGCCGCAGACGATGGGACGCCGCTTGTAAATCTTCACGCAACGGCTCTCCTGGCCTTTTTGAATCATGTCGAGATTCTCGACTGTCCCGACAAAGCGTCTCCGCACTATGCGGCAGCCATCTAGGGATCACGGCAGCAGACCAAATACGCCGACGCCGGTCTGCGTGCCTACATACACCTTGCCGTTTGCAATCATCGGCGTGATGAACTTGTTTCCATTCCCGAAGTTATCGCGACCCCCTGATGCCTGAGTGGAATTGTACAACTCTACGGCGAGATTGTTTGCTTCGTAAGCGTGTAGCACTGCAGGCGAGGTATTGGCAGCCGCCCATAGAATCAAATTGGACGTGGTACTGCCAGAAATGCTGGGCGTCGCGCCTGGAAAGGGAAACCTCGTGCTCGTCACGGACTGCGGGGTCGTGTTGAGCGTCGCGCGCGAGTTGAACGAGAACGCTCGGAGGGGTTCTCCCACCGCTCCGTAATAAATCCGGTTATTGGCAAAGGCCGGCATCGAAAATGTTGGCCCGCCTAGCGCGCCCACGACTTCCTGATAAATTTGATGGTTGTTGTTAGGGTTGAACTTGCCCATATTCATGCGGTTGGCAAGATAAATGTTGCGGTCTTTACCCGCACCCACGACCAGTTGATGTAGAGTTCCGCCAGAGTCTGTGATCGTTGGGACGACCATCGCTCCGCCTGATCCCAAGTCTTCGTCCACATCCGATTCGTGTACCGTGTTATACATGTTGAAATAATCGGCAACTGCCAGTTTCCCCATTCTGGTGGTCAGCTTCATGAAGGCGTTGCCGTAGTCGCCATTCGCAGGAAAGCCGTTTTTATCAAGCTGGGTATCGAAAGTACCATTGGCATCGAGAAAATAGATGTTTCCGCTGGGGTCGGCGGCAGGTCCGGCTCCGGCCGCCCAGATTGCCCCATCGTTTCCATTCGGCGTTAGGTTCAACACTGACTGCTGCGCCAGAGTGAACCCACTGTAACTGATGATCCAGCCGGTATAAGGTCGGAAATCGCAGTGCGAGGCCCAAAAGGTGTAAATAACATGGTTTAGTAGGAGCAGGCTGGCGCGTTCTTTGTATTGTTTGGGGTCGAATATCACAAATCCTCCCCTGCTGTTATCGCCGTGGCCGGGATACTTCGCCGCAATCTCCCTTGGGCCACCAAATTCCTCTGCCCCTGTGGTGATGTCGAGGGCGTGCAACCGCTGATGGTAACCTCCGACAGCGTTGCTCATCGCTACCAGATAGATCGTGCCGTGGGCTCCTGCCGCAAGATCGATCACGGGTGTCGATGTAACACCGATTTCGGGCGTAACCTGCGCGCAGCCGCGGTTGTCGGATGGCCTCTCGCCGGATCCAAGCGTCGTCCTGTGCCACAGTAATGCGCCGTGATCCGCGTCGAATGCGTACACCGTGCCATGTTCGCTGGCTACGTACAAGACATTGTGCCTAATTCCCGCAATCGTCAAATGGGGCACGTATAGCGGCTGCGCGTCCACCCGGCCGTCAGTCCTTAGGACGAATAATTTTCCAAAGGTGTTCGAGTTCACGTTGCTGATCGTGAGCATTACCTCGTTTGGATTGCGTCCTGTCCGCAGGTTGTCGTTGTGATAGGTGAGGACGCCTTTGAACGGTGGAGGCGCGCCCCCCACCGTTTCATGCTGCATCACAACCAGTGCAAGGAGCGTGGACAGGGTTATGGCACAAAACCACGCAAGGGAGGCTATCGTTCGTTTCATGAGTGCACCTCAAAGGCCAACGCTGGGGGAAACGTGTCCGCAAACGCCACTGCGCCTGAGCGCAGAGTAGGCTTCGGTTTCGGGGAGCGAGGATGGGGGCCTCTGGTTCCCCAAGAGCGCGCGGATTCGGGTGCCGGAGTGCCGCTTCGCCTTTAACACATGCGCAGACGAGTGTACGCTCGTCGCACGGCTCCGGTTCTGAGCTTTCCGTCTGCGCCTATCTCAGCCTTTGCCCATTGGTTTGCTCTAGCGATTATCACAATTCCAGCTCTGGTCTGCAACTGTCGAAAACAAGCCGAATTCACAGGATTTCCTACGATCCATGTTCGCAGTAAAGCACCGCTAGAGAGCGGCTCGGGTTGCGAGTTTAAATCCTGGACAAGGATTATCCCCAGCGTGGCTCGGCGCGAACGCAGTTGTGAACTGAATCCTTGGGGGAAGAAACTCGCGGTTCCTCGTGTCGCACCGATTGTCGATTGACGAGGCATATGCCGGCCCGCTACCAGATTGGCTCGCGGGTTCCATCCAGGGCAGCCTGTTCATTCAAGTTTTGTTTTGCATTCGACCATCTCGCCACTCTCAATATTCTTGTCAGCATGAGTTTCAAAGCTGGCCCGTCTCGATCAGTGACGCATGATGTTCTTCGACCATGGGATCATGTCCCAAGTACGCCAGAACGCATTCATTTCATCTTGACTGCCGAGAGAAACACGGATGTGTGTATCCATTGGGGGAAAAGTAGGTCCAATCAAGACATGGTTTTTGCGAAAGTGTTCGACCACGTCACCTGCCGGATGAAAGGTATCCAACATGACAAAGTTAGCGTGCGAATCGATCGGCTTAAGAGAACGGGCCATAGCCTGATTAAAGAATTCTTGACGATCATTACTGTTCCGTTGGATAGATGCACTGAGTGCCTCAGGGTCGCGAAGCGCCGCGCCGGCCGCGTGGGTCGCGATGGTATTAACACTGTCTTCAATAGCGAACATTCGCATTTGACCAATTGTTTTGGGTGACGCCACCGCATAACCCAGCCGGAGGCCAGCAAGCCCGTATACCTTAGAAAAGGTGCGCGTGACAATGATCCTTTCGTTATCGAGGCGATGCGAGATGAACGACGCGTACATTGCGGAACCGCCCGCGTAATGGTGATAGGCCTCGTCTATTACCACAAATATGGATGCCGGAAGCCGCCGGATGAACTCCTCCAGGTCTTGGCGCGGGGTCAGCGAGGCGGTGGGATTGTTGGGATTGCAAATGTATAGAAGACCGCTGGACGACTTGGTACGTGCAAGCATCTCATCGAGGTCATGGGCAAATGTCGATGTCAGAGATATTGAAATGACCTCAGAATCTAGAGCCCGTGCATAGTGTTCGATACCTTCGAAGGTTGGCAATGCCTGGATCAAACGTTTTCCTCTACCCAGGAAGGCAAAAGCGGCCATGCGGAGGATATCGGTCGATCCGCAGCCGAGGAGAACCTCCTCGGGTCTCACATGGTCCTCTACCGCGACTTGCTCAATGAGGGCGGGATACTTCATCCGAGAATAACGGTTCGCACTCCCAACAACCGACATTATGGCTTGAGCCACGCTCGGCGAAGGCCCATAAGCATTTTCGTTGCTGTTCAACCGGATCAGGCCATCATTCTGATTATTTTTGGATGGCTCAAGATCTATGGGTTGTGAACTGCCCGTTACTGGCCAGAGGAGGCCGGCTGCAGCACCGAGGCTGATGGATCCAAAAAAGCTCCTCCGCGAACAGCTCACAGGTTCCCCCTGATAACTAGAATGGTGTCCCAATCATCGCTTGCTCAAGCTGCCGGTACCGTCATCCGTCTCGCACCTGCCGCTTGCACTGCCATTAACAATATAAGTCGCCTGCATTTGTGAGTTAGTGCTGTCCAGCGTTCCGTGTATGGTTAGGTTATCCCCTTCCGGATCTCGGCCGGCAAGCACTACATTAGAACCGCTGATGCTGACTTGCAGTTTTGCATTTTTGAGGCAATCTGAATTCAGACTGGAGTTACCTACGAGATGGCCGCGAGAGTTCGGATTAATGACTACCGTTATGCTAAACCCAGGGACATTCGAATGCCGGGAAAAGAACGAGCCCGACCATGTTCCTTTCAACGGGGAGGACCCTTGTCCCGATGTCCCGAAATCAGATGTTTCCTGGCTTTGCGGAATGCCAAATCGGAAAGCATGGAGAAATGGGGGTACAATTGTTGCCACTGTCATTACGAGCAACAGGCCAGCTAACATGGGAGCTTTCCTAGTCATTGTGATCCTCCCTCGCGATCGAGTACGTCACGGCCTCACCGTACTGCCAAAGTTACCGTTACGGAATGCTTTCTTCTTGCGTTGCTGCCTAGAGTCGACACGCTATGATCACCTCGACTCCGATCAACCTTTGCTCTTCTTTCGATGATTGCAAGTGGTTTGGCGGATCGGCAGGAAAAACTGCTCAACGATCTCGTTCTTTAGCCGCATTAGCTTCATGCATGCTCTAGATGTTAGTTTGCGCGGTACTCAAATCGATAGTTAACCGGAGACATACAGCAAAAGGGGGAGGGCACCTTTGTAGCATGACGCTATAGGGATGTCAACACCTATCCGGCACCCAGATCGGGCGAACCCGGGTTTTGATGTGCCTGATCCCTCTACGCACTACTTAAGAGGGCCGCCTTTGCGAGTAACGTTTGCGTGCGCGCGGTGGCATATGCCTGCGCATGTAGTCAAACCGTTGCAACCCATCGCAACATCTTTCATCTTGACACCTTTCATGACAGAGATGTAAGTTGTTAGCGTCCTTTGGCTATGCTCTCAATGTTGCAACAGCGTGATGTTGCGACATTTGACTAGAACGGCCTCCCCCCAGGGTTTGTTCCCGGCTCATTTTAACTGTCGTCCCGAGGTGCTCCATGACGAACCGCATCTCCTCGCGCTTGGTTTGTGTTCTGTTCTTGCTCATCGTCCTAGTTCCCGCAATGCTGGGTCAAGTGAACGTGCAGGGGCAATGGAGCACCCTACCGTACTCAATGCCGATAAACCCGGTTCACGCGGCACTCTTGAGTAATGGCAAAGTGTTGGCTGTCGCTGGTTCTGGAAATTGTCCACCAGCACAGGCGGGCTGCCCCTCTGGTCCGCCTTATGGCCCATCGAACAATTCCGGGGCATTGCTGTTCGATCCGTCTAGCGGAGCGATCACACAATTCTCTGTCTCGTGGGACATGTTTTGCAATGGCATGGTGCTGCTGAATGACGGACGCGCTCTTATCGATGGCGGCACAATCCAATACGATCCTTTCGATGGACAGGCGCAGGTGGCACTGTTCGATCCTGCTACTAACGCTTTCACCAATGTCCAAAGCATGGCTCATGGTCGCTGGTACCCTACCGTCCTGACACTCGGAGACGGTCGAGTAATGGCCTTCTCCGGCCTGACTGAAACCGGGGGCACCAACACGGCGGTCGAGTTTTACACGGTAGGGTCGGGATGGAGTCAACAGTATTTCGCCTCCTGGACTCCAGACCTGTATCCAAGGCTGCATCTTCTTCCGAGCGGCAAGGTCTTCTACTCAGGCGCGCAAACCACTTCCAAGATGTTCGACCCGTCAACCACTACGTGGAACGCGAATTTTGCCAAGACAAATTACAGTAATTCGAGGACATACGGTACATCTGTTCTGCTCCCGCTGACCCCGACAAACAACTACGACCCGCGGGTAATTATTATGGGGGGTAGCAGCCCGGCAACCGCTACCACCGAGATCATCGACTTGGGAGCAGCGAGCCCGGCCTGGCAATACGGGCCCAGCATGAGCGAGGCGCGCATCGAGATGAATGCAGTGATCCTGCCCAATGGCAAAGTGTTAGCCCTTGGGGGCTCGGTTAATGATGAAGACACTACACGCCTCAGTTTAAACGCAGACCTCTATGACCCTGCCACTAATACGTTTTCTTCCGCCGGCGCCAATGCATCCCAACGGCTATATCATTCGGTGGCCTTGCTCCTGCCGGACGCGACCGTATGGCTGGCGGGGGGCAATCCGTCGCGGGGCACGTATAACAACACGATCGAGACTTATCAGCCTGCCTACCTTTTCAACGCGGATGGTACGCTGGCAACCCGGCCTTCGATCACGAGCGCACCAGGTTCGATCTCCTATGGCAACACCTTCAACGTGCAAACCCCAGACGCCGCCAGCATTTCCCACGCCGTTCTGGTCCGCAACGGAACTGTTACCCATGCCTTCGGAATGGATCAGCGTGAGGTAGAGATGTCCTTCACCCCGAATAGCGGAGCTCTGACCGTCACCGCGCCGCCCAACGGTAACGTAGCGCCGCCTGGGTATTACATGCTGTTTCTACTGAACTCCGCCGGGGTGCCTTCGCTGGCAAGCTTCGTGCAGATCACTCCGGGTCCAGATTTTGCAGTATCGGCTAGCCCCTCTTCCCAAACGGTGCCGCCCGGGAACGGCACAACTTACAACGCAACCGTTTCAGCCTCGAACGGGTTCAACAGTGACGTGTCCTTTAGCATCAGCGGTTTGCCTTCGGGTGCAGCCGGTACTTTTAGTCCGAGTTCGGTTCCAGGTTCTGGATCTTCCACCCTCTCGATCACCACTTCGAGCGCCACTCCGGTGGGTAGTTACCCACTCACCATAACCGCGACGAGTGGCACTCTGACTCAGTCGACCGGAGTGACACTTGTGGTGACAGATGCAAAGCCTGCGGCGCTGTTGCCAGCGAGCACCGGTTTTGGGACGTGGGCGGTGGGCATGGCTAGCGCGGCAAGGACATTTAGCCTGAGCAACAATCAGAGCGTGGCGCTCGCCAGCATCGCGATCTCGACAACCGGAGACTTTGCGGTGTCGGCGACCACGTGTACAACGAGTCTGGCGGCCCGAAGCAAGTGCACCATCAACGTGACTTTCACGCCGACGGCGACGGGAACTCGGACTGGAAACCTGAGCGTAAGTGATAGCGCTAGCAACAGCCCACAAACCGCGGGGCTGACGGGCACGGGCGCTAGGCCGGCGACGGTGCTACCAGGGAGCATCAATTTTGGAACTTGGGCGGTGGGCTCGCTGAGTCCAGCAAAGACATTTACCCTGAGCAACAATCAGAGCGTGGCGCTGACCAGCATCACGATGTCGACGACGGGAGATTTTGCGGTGTCGGCGACCACGTGTACAACGAGCCTGGCGGCCCAAAGCAAGTGCACCATCAACGTGACTTTCACGCCGACGGCGACGGGAACTCGGACTGGAAACCTAAGCGTAAGTGACAGCGCTAGCACCAGCCCACAAACCGCGGGGCTGACGGGCACGGGCGCTAGGCCGGCGACGCTGCTACCAGGGACCTCCAATTTTGGAACTTGGACGGTGGGCACGCCGAGTCCAGTAAAGACATTTACCCTGAGCAACAATCAGAGCGTGGCGCTGACCAGCATCGCGGTCTCGACGACGGGAGATTTTGCGGTGTCGGCGACCACTTGTAC
>Ga0123355_10011917_pt1 | contig 13438 bp, 5 predicted proteins | sample TergutEmb28metaG_3_FD_89872 | JGI IMG/M metagenome (GOLD analysis project Ga0123355, IMG submission 89872) | Embiratermes neotenicus P1 segment gut microbial communities from Petit-Saut dam, French Guiana - Emb289 P1 | ecosystem: Host-associated > Arthropoda: Insects > Digestive system > Gut ...
GACTTCTTTACCCTCTTGCTCCTCTCTCGGTAGTTTTTTTTTTTTTGTTTGGGGGGGGGTTTGCCGTTTCCTGTCCAGTTACTGAATTCTGTGAACGATTTAATTTGTCTTAGAAAAAGTGATGCTCTGGCTGAACAAAGCTCACAGCTGCCACAGAATGTGATGACAGTAATAACAACAACAAAATATTATTGCTTTTCTTTACTCTGTGATACTTACTGGTTTTCCTTTGAATTGAATTTAACTGAATTGAATTGAATTGAATTTATTTTTACGTTCAGTAATTTCAGAGAGTTACAAAACCACTGGATATAAAACATGTCAAACAAGAATATTCTTATAAATGTAAATATACAAGAAACTGTAGAAGATTACAGATGAGCGTAAATGATAAAGACAGCTATGAAGCGAGACAGATGAATATATCTATGTGTCATATGACACAAATCACAATATGACCTATATATCTAATAATTTACAATTTAATAAAATTTGCTGATAGTTAATAGATATTAAATAAATGTTCAATACATCATTGAATAAATACAAACCTTGAATGACTACCAAAAGAACAGAATAAATAGAGCATATATAGAAGTCTTAAAAACGGAATTTACAAAATCTAGGAACCCCAATGCCTACTTATTACTATTGTTTTTATAATATTCATCCAATAAATGGGAAGAGTTCATGTATATGAAATTTTTTAAAGCACTTTTAAGTGTTCTCAGATTAGTGGGAAATTTTTTAAGGTTAAAAGGAATACCATCAAAATCATAATACCTGAGTAGTAAACACCCTTTATGTAAGTTAGTGTGTATATAGCCCAAACGTTGATGTGTCATGGAAAAAGAATTAAGAAGCTTGCAAGTGTTAAAGTGGACCACCTTGGCATTTGCATGGCGGGAATGATATAAACCACATATTCCAAATCTGCAGTTAAGGCAATCAAATTATCCAAACTGTGTTCCTTATCCACTTCATCACAGCAGGTTACATTGGCTTTGTGTTTATAGAGCTCACCTCAGAAGCACATGAAACTCAGCCCACGAACAGGAACTCAGGCACATCACCAGTCCAGCAGCAGTCAGCTCCTGTCAATGTCAGCACCCAACAAATTGCCCGGTAGTCCAACTAGGAAACTGCGAGGTGAAACTAAGAAGTGTCGCAAGGTATATGGAATGGAGCATCGAGAACTGTGGTGCACCCAGTGTAAATGGAAGAAGGCATGCACAAGATTTGGGGATTAGAGTGAGTGCATCTTGTCATTGTCAGATTGTGGCAACAGGGCCTTAAATAATGGGCATTGTCCAACAGCAGTCATGAACATTGGTAACATTGCTTCCAGAGGGTTTACCAAAGTTCGAAGAAGCACTTAAACATAGAACCAAATTGTTGACTATGGTCTGCACTGGACAAACAAGTATGTATCTTTTGTGTTAGTTACAGTACATGTAAGCATTACATCAATACAAACAGTACAAGGTTTGGTGCCCGGCTTTTGGTCATACTGACTGTGGCTGAAAGGTTGATGTAGTGAGTCCCCAAAATGGTGGACATCCTGCTCTCTGTCTACCTCTCACTTTAACTGGTTATATCTGCCTAGATCAGTATTTTTCAAAGTATGCAGCTTGCAATTTTGATGTAGTTCCCTGTTCATTTTGTAGGTGGAGTCCAGAGACTGAATGCAGAATTATTTTACATTTCTGCGAATTAGATAAGAAGTCCCCAAATTATAGACCCGAATGCCTGTAGTGGAACTTTTGTTCAAGTTCGCACCTTTGTCACTACAGCCAGCATACAAGTAGGGAATATGATCTCTCCCTACCAGCTGATTACCTCTTTCAATGGCACTGATGTGTTTTAAAAACTTTGGTGATCATACCCTTGTCCTTTGTGGGTGCAGCCTCATACCTGGTGCCCTCTCGTGTTCTGCATGATACTGCCATGTTGTAGTCAAACATTTGAGGAGCATGTATTGTGAATATCAGTATTTCTTGTTGGTTCTGACAGTGAATTTATATTGCTAAACTAAATTGTTTACTTTATTAGGAATTGTGGAAATACAGTTGCTTTCAAATTCAGTGGTTCTTGAACTGTGTGGTCAGTTTTATATTAGTTTAATAGGTTCATTATCACAATTTTCAACTAAGATTCAGGTGGCATGCTGTGTTGGTACCAAGACAGCTTGCAGTGTTCTGAGTACTTGTCTTTACTTCAACAGATGAAATCCATTTTCAGTAGATATTCACAGATAATTATATGAGCTTAGCAAATGAAATGAAGTATCCATTTCACACACATTTAGTTTGTAGAATGGTTTGTTTTGCCAATGTATAATGCATGCAGGGTCTCTCTCACTCTTTTTTGTGTCATGGCTGTATGGACCAGGGGTCAAGACTGGTGTTTAAATGGCTGGCAATGAATGACAGGCAATGATGTAATTTAAAAATTTGCAGTGCCTTCCATCTTTGAAGAGAAACTGTCTGTAGTAATGTAGAGAGAAAATACCAACTTAGTCTTACAATGGTAAATGGATGTGGACTCCTGTAGGCTCAGAGGAAAGTTCTGCAATGCACTAGCTACCGGCATATAAAATGTCACCACAGTGCAAACTGGAGGTGAACATCACCAATGAAATTTTTCAGATGAAATTTCGTGTTGTACAGAGAGTATTAATGGTTTTTATTTTAATCGTAGTTTATGGAGCATTGTTCCTTCATATTTTTCTTTTATCAGTTGCGCAAAAATGTCCTCACTGTTAGCAGCAGTAGTAGCAGCAGGCCTGTAGCCCTGGGTAAGCTTTGCCTTCTGCCATAGTTTTCCTCCATTTTCCACGGTCTTTGGCCCTTCTCAGTCACTAACACCATTATTTGCCAGGTCATGTGTCAAACAATCCAATAATCATAGTTTTGGTCGCACTTCTGCTCTGTGATCCCAGAATGCAGCAAATAGGAATCGTGTAGGTGCAGCTGCTTCATCCATCCTTATGACATGCCCAAATCATTTCATTCTTGCACCCTTGATAATGACAGCTATATCTGATTTTAAAATGAAAGTATAATTCATATTTATATCTCATCCACCAGATTCCTTCCTCCTTTACCAGATCATAGCCCCAGAAAATGTATTAAATTAAATAATGGAATAAATCTGTGATTTGGGTTGCAATATTGACTAATCAACATGCATATGCTTGTCCATTTTTTGCATTTATATAGAGTTGTCCTCATATCCAAGCACCATGTTACCAAGGTACATATGTATATGTAGGTCTGAGGTAAATTTTAACACATTCTCAAATTTTGCACTAGATGCACTAGATGGAGGGGGGGATCAGCTGCTCTCTTAAGCTGAATCTCCCCCAAAGAAATACACCTGATTGACGACCTGACAAACCATACAGCTTTTCCAACATATTCACTTGAAAGGATGAAATATTGACATTTATTTTTTAAAAAAAAAAGCTTCTATTTTAATGGTCCTCAGATCGCTCTTACTGTGAAATAAGACAATACAATGGAACTGCAAAAAAACAGAAACAAACAAAAAAAAGTAGTTTGACCTAAGTTGAATGATTCAAAAGGGTAGTGAGGTAATAATATAGGAGGGAATATCAGAATTTATATCTTTCTGACTGAGAAATAAGCGGAATTTGAATATTAAACTAAATGTTGAACAAATAATATTAAGCAGTGGATTCAGTTTTACTGATTTGTTCTGTGCTGCTGCTGTGAATTGTTTTGGCAGGTAATAGCTGAGAAATCAAAGGAATACACATGAACTTTGACCATTTACCTAATTTGGAAGGGCTAGTAATGTGTTTTAACAATTTAAATTTTATCATTTCATTTTCATTTAATTCTTTTGGAATCATGTGCTGTCATGTTGATTCCCTGTAAACAATGGGGAGTTTTAAGACACTGACTGTCACACATTATATTGGTGTCATGTATGAGGCAGTATAAAAATGAAGTATATTGAAATTGTACATTTTCAGTGGTACATGTGCTGGTTAATCATACATCAGAATAACGAAAAGCATCTGATACAGTCTGTCCTAAAATTCAATTTAATAAAATTTCCAGCATCCTACACATTTCAATATTATTTACTTGCAGCCATCAGTGTTTCCATTTTAGTGAGTAACTAGCATCTTTAAGTGTTACATGTCAACATAATGTACAGTTCATATGTATGCATTAGTTATTGTCAATAATTTTGCTACAGTGACCCTTTCTTAAGTGTCATATCTCTTAATTATTAACATGTGATTGGCACTTCTGCATGTCAGGCTTCTTCCAGATATGTAGATAGAATTTGGTATGCATTCATCTGCTTGTGTGATCTGAGAATTTCACAGTGGTGTGGCTGGAGATCAAAGTCTTGTGGGATGTTGACCAGTCAAGCAGTCCAAGAACACTTATTTTGGACTGCTAGACCTTGAAATAGAAAACACTGTGATCCTTCAATACATTTGTAACTATTTACCAACTGACATGGTGTAACATAAGATGATTTGAAACTTACTGAAATGGAATCTCTGAAGATGTGGAGCAAACAGTGTCAAAATATGTAGGATGCAGTAGTTTTCAATTAAATCGAACATGAAGAAATGTTGTAACTAGATGGTTGAATTGTTCTGATGTCATACAAGGAGAACTTGAAAAAGACTGCACTAGTGTGATTGTACTAGCTTCATGAATAATTTTGGGACTTTGACCACATTAAATCAGTGTTCACTTTTGTTACTTTAATTACCAAATGACTGTCTTGGAAAACGTCTAACATGATAAGGCAGTAAAACTCACTTCTCATTTGTGATTTCCGGCTTGTAAAGGTGATATATTGTGCTAAGGATGAGGTTGTAGCAGGTGTAAACGTGAATGAACACAAGGACTCTGTCTCCAAAATTTGACAACAGTGAGGACAGGACAAGATATAACCATGTTTGCTGGAACAGGCTTAGAATGTGACTGGAAACATGTGAGGTCATGAGAGGGGGAATGTCTACCATTCAAGTGTCATCAAAAGGATGTCTTTAAGCAATATTATGTGTGAAGAGAAATTCCAGTGAATACTGCCTTGCAAAGCTCATAAGCTGTTAAATGCCATAATAAAACGCACATTCTCTTTTTGTGGTATTTGTTCACTGCAGTTATGGATTAGAAAGCTTGTAATTTTTTTAATTAAAACTGTTCTTTTTGAAGCCAATAGCATGCCATTGCATCTTAGTATACTGTTTGGAAAACTGCAGATAAATTTAATAACACAGAAACTATGAGAAGACAACTGAAATAAGAGCATATATAGTATAACCCTTCAGAAACACATGGTGAGGGATTTTTTTTAATTTTTTGTGGTCTTATAATATGGGGGGGGATTTTCCTTCCCACTATTGTGAATTATTTTATATTTCTTATGATTAGTACACAAGTGTTAGGAGGCTTTATTAGAACTCATTTGTGGACCAAACCATACAAAAATGCCTCTCAGATAATAAAATTTGTTGGTCTTGAAACTGTAATTTGAAGCTGGTCTTCAGCAGTCCAAGTGCTACTTTCCCATAATTTTACGTCAGGATTGCTTACGAAGGGTTCTTGCTTCTTTGTGCTTGACTCATTCTGCCACATCCTCATTCTCCTACTGCTTTACTCAACCATTCTTTGGCCTTACGACTTCCATTGCCCTTCTATACCATGGTGTTCAATTTTGTATGATGCAATTTAAATTTTACATTTTTAAAACTGCAAGTAACATCAAGTAAATTTATAATGTGGATAACATTCTAAATTCAGTCACACTGAGTAGCAACATACTTAAAACACAGGTATTACCTGCATTTTAACAGTTGACATCGAATTGGATTCTGTGAGTTAAAGTGAAAAATTTCTCTTCTTTAGGTTAAACACTTACAAAGAAGTGTCAACTGATATGAAATATATAAAAAGAGAAGTGATAATTACACATAATGTAGGGTTAGGAACAGTTTGTGTTTAGGTTTTATAAACACTGTAGTCCATATCATGTCCTGAAGAAGACTACTGTAGAAGTTTCTGCCACAGATTAAACTCGAGTTTGCTGAACCTTAAAAGATCACAGCCTGCAAAACTTTCCAGTGGGCCTGCATAGATATCAGAGATATTCTATATGTACATTATCACTGAAACAGCAGATTTGAGTGAGCAATATACAAAATGCTACAGGGATGTGTTGGAGTAAAATCTTCCAAATGTGGAAGAAAATGTCATGTTTAAAGTTGTTCGGTGTTGTAAGTTGGATATTTTTGGCAATGAAAAAACTGTTGGTATCCAGTGATTGTAATGTAACAGTCTTGTGAAGTAAGAATGATTTGTAGATATTATAAAGGTTGCTGGTAGTTAAACTATATTCACACTAGTCAAGATACTTGTATTCTACTAGATTGAGGTTTGTGGTACTTTTATTTTAAATGAACTGTATGTTGGTAAAAGAGAGATATTTCTGCTTGTATCACCTTCTAAATACGTTAAGGAGCAGCTTCATAATGAGAAAAAGATAAAAGGAGATCTGCTTGGGAAAGGAAGTTTTTTTAAGCCTATCTGCTGACCGTATCACTAGAAACGGTAATTGGATATGAATATAGAACATTGGTGGAGTAACACCTGGAAGTGGAAAAGTAATATTAGCCTTCTGTGGCCTTAAAGCAGTTGTGTTGTGTAAGAAGCTCTCAGCTTTATTCGCATCACACTAATTTTGGTTTGTATAAATCATTACTTCCTCCACCACTTTACCTTGCCCTCATAATTTTGCTCAGTTGATGCTGTAGCCTTTTATAATTACTTGAATATGTTTTTAAAGAACCTACATTTAATTGCTGTTTTCCACAAGTAATTTTTCATCCTTTCATCTTTTTCTTTCCTATCAGTGTTCAGATCATTTTGTTCTTTTTGTACGTGTCCAAACACTGATGTTACCTTTGCTGTACTTTTTATTTATTTTTAAACTTACAGACTTTGTTAATATGCTATGAGCCTCTAACTTTTCAGTCATCTTCTCAGTAGTACTTGCAAAAGGTGCTGTTTTCATTAATTAAAGTTAGCTGAAGTGTCAAATAGCAGTTCACACGTTTGATATTGTTATTCAAGTTAGAAAAATTCAAGTATAATATTGATCTGATGTTTGGTTTACTTGAGGCTTCAAGCAGAATTTCCAGCACACTTGAAACAACTTAAAACGCATTTTATGGTGTCTTCCCAACTGTTGTTAAACAATTTGAATTCAGGTAACTTGACTGGTGTGAATAAGGCTGTATTAAAGCTGTCTGTGGTACTGTTTTACATTATTTTTCTTTGGAAATGTGGCACTTTAGTGGAATTACAGTGAAGTAAATTTCAGATTACTTTTACACATATGAATGAAAGTTAGAGACTACTCGTTAGAATAAGCACAAGATAATACATGATCCTGCCGGGAAAAATATTTGTGGCACAACATTGCAATATTTTAAAGTGTATGTTTATTTTATGCTCTCTTAGGTCAATTGTGATTCCATTTTTTGTTAATTGACTTGAAGATTGAGTTTAAGTATGGCTAAAAATTAATAATGTAGATAGACATGGTTTTGCAAGATCTCACATATTTAAAAAATTAAGATAAATGTAAAGGAAGTATTTGAGGAATCAACACATGCTAACCTTTTAAGGCCCAGTGATGACTTAAATGGTTGCTGAATGCAATGATGAGTGGCTCAGTGTTTTACAAAGTTGTCAAAAGTTCAGCAGTGGTGGTGGTTCTGGCATTTAACCCTAGGCCACTGATGTGTACTGGCATTTTAAACCTTGGTCCTTAAACGGTTAAATAATTAGACTGTCTGATAAGCTGGAGAGCAAAATTATACTACTAAAGAAGTATTTCTTATTTTGTGTGAACATTAAAATTGTACAATTTGACCAAAAAAAACTGGGGTCCAACAAAAAAGCCACATATTGCACAGCTTATATCACAGATATGTTTCATGTTTAATTTTTTTAACAAAAGGAAATATAAAATAATCAGACAAAAACATGATTTAATATACATATAGCTTTAATTATGAATTACCACATCAAATATACATTGTAATTATAAATTTATTCTTATATAGTATACATAATGATTACAAATATTGTACAGTGTATAAAGTTCTAGGTCAGATTTTATTAGAGAGGGTGACAGCAACACACTTAACAGAGTGTGATGGATCTCAGAGCAACCCAAATGTCATTCAGACAGAAGGAAAAGTTCAGTACAATTCTGGCTCAATAAGCACAATATATAATTCGTTATCATTTAACATTTGGTAGTTTAATGTTTTTTTTTTAATAGGCAGCTGTCAGTGTTTAGCTGCATAAATATGCTCATCACTTGATGTGTGACAGTTTGTGTTCATTCCAAAGTAGAAACAAATTAACAGTATAAGATGTTACATTTTAATGTACATCTGTTTGGAGTTTGAATTTTGCATACTTTAGTTGTTTGAACTGGATACCATTCATTAGTTTATATCTGTGATATAGATATGGTCATGTATCCCTGGTTGATTACATAAAAGTCATTTAATAATGCTGGTAGAATGAAAGTGTTTTATTGGTACATGTTTTTTTAAAAAAGTCATTCATGTTATCGGTATTTTGATTGAGAATTGTTAGATTTTTTAAAATTATGCGTTTATAGCTTCCTTGTTACTGACTATGGTTCAATAAAACATATATTTGTGCATTATGATATTGTTTAAACATGTATCTGAGGAAGAAGAATGTTTGAAAATTGATTTTGTGTCAGAATTCTGATACACAAGTTTTGTTTTAAAGCACAAACTTTATAATACTTCACATTGTAAAAGACCTTGCAAGGAAATTCTACTATGTCATATGATAAAACTACAGGAAAAGGGGGAAAGAGTAGATGTAAAAATTGTTTAGGTCAGATTTCATCAAATAACACACAAGTGATGCATATGCAAAGCATACTTTTTTTTGTGAAGGAATGTATGATTTGGCTGTTTGAGCACATGATACAATATTAGTGATACACATTGTAGGACGTTGTTGTATGCCTGCTCCAGTGATATTGGCTAAACATTTTATCCCCATCAGCATATGAGCAGTAAAATTATTGTCACAGCTTAACAAGTATGATATCTGTGAGTGTGATTGTGTAATTGTATGTTTGTGTGTGTGTGTGTGTGTGTGTGTGTGTGTGTGTGTGTGTGTGTGTGTGCATGCGCACACATTCTTTTTCATCCGTGGTGTGGAATGCTTTTCTAAATGTCACCTTATGATAACTTTAGAGGTCTAAAAGATGCAGTTATTTTAAAATAATTGAAATTGCCTTTCCAATATGGAAAACGAAATTATGGAGAACAAGAGCAGGACAAGGATCTACAAGAACTGTATTTCACACATATACAATTGGTTCATTTACAAGGTCCCTTTTAAATAAATAACTTAAGAAGCAAGTACTGTACTAATATTGTAGGTTGTTATCTCAGTAATTATTATAATATAATGACATATGTTATATTGAAATATCTTCTAGAAACTAGCATAGGTAAAGATGTGTTACTTGTAATGTTGCATCTTTTGAAATAACATTTTAGAAGCAACTTTTTATAGACATTAGCGTATAGCAGTGGAACAGCTAATTTGTCATGGACAGGTGATGATGATGATAATGCTCATATATTCAGGGAAACGGTTGGCAAAAATGTTTGAATGTAAAACCATGAGCAAGACAAGAAATTGTTAAGAGGAATCAAAATTTGTGTGTTTAATTGAATTAATTTTCACAGGCCTCTTGCATTTCTGGTGCTTGACATGTCACAGTTAAAAAGGAGGGATTAGAACTGACATTCAGAATTTGATATTCATAAAATGTCTCCCAGATTGGCATACTGAAAATTGATATTTATGTTAACCCTTCAGTGACACTTGGGTTACATTCCAAGTACTGCCCAGGAAGGTTAAGTTTTAAATTTATGTTATCCTTAAATGCATTGAAGGGTTAGTGGCTGGGAACATGGTGATTAGACATCTTTTGGAAAAGAGCAGACACAGAAAGAGGCCATGATGGTGGGAATGATACACAGAGCACATATGTTTCTGCACCAGTTTTGAGTTTGCTTCAGCATTCTGACAGCTTCGTTTATTTGTTCCCATAGTGATCTTTGTGCCTATATCAGTTCAGACTAATGCTAAGAAAGGACTTACAGTTAGCTGTTGTTCTTATAAAGAAGTCAGGGTAGTACAGCACACGTAAAGTATCTACAGTACTGTCAGATAATGCCATTAAGACAAGAAGTTGTTTGACAGGTATATTATATATTAAAATGTTTATCTCACTAAGCTGTTTGGATTAGACTTTTGATCCCACACAAGTATAGAATCAAATTATTTTAAGAATTAGTTTTGATTCTCCAGGAAAGTGATAATTGTAAATTCTGATCTCACATTTTTATATGGAAATATCAGTTATGTGTTTCACCCAAATCTGCATGACAGTTAACAGAGAAAGAAGAACAACTGAAACTAATTACAGTTACAATTACAGAGCTGCTACAAGAATAGGAAGTGAAACCATTTGCGTTGAGTGGGTGTATAGTTTAATAATCTTTACTCTAAGGTATGAATGTTTATTTGGTAATAATTAAGAATTTAGTGTCTTTTAATGTAAGAGACTTATTTTGATTTTATAACTTTATTTTTGTGTATGAGTTTTGGCACTGGCTTTGTACTGGGTGTAAAAGCTCTTTTTCTAGGTTCATGTGTATCAGGTCATTGTTTGTGAGAGTTTAGGTCATTGTGGTGGTGAGGGTTTAGACTGTGCGCTACTGTGTTATGACACCAACTGATTTTGTGGGTAATGACTGACGTTTTGGAGGAACCTTCTGCCTCCTGTCGAAATAGGATTGACTAGAGCTGGGATGGGTATGTTGTGGTTATGTAGGGACAGTGGAGGGATCAGGCCAAGTGTAAGGTGAAATGAGAGCCTAGGATTGAGAAGGGGGGCTTTTTTCCTCCACATTCTTCCATTTCACTGATCATACTGCCATTTGATGCTAATGACTGCATGTTAGAATAAGATTAAATAAATCTACAGAATACATTATGTCAGGCCGTACTTTAGCATGATGATATGTATGTTCACAAGGGTCGATATGTGTCATAAGCAGTGTGTCCATACAGTATTCTAACTGCAGCATGGTGGATATTGAAATGTATTTTATCCAGTGCCATTACGTTAGGTACAATATATCTACAGGGTAAGGTATATGACTACTATTTCATGACCCAAGGGTGAGTATTGTAAACCTATGTGCAGGTACACAAGGATGCAGTGGTTCATAAGCTAGCTGGAATATTTTGAACATTCAGTTTGAGATACTGAAAATGTGTTACAATATTCACAATTTTAGAACAGTACCAAGTTGCAAAATGTTATGAATTGGCCTTTCTGTAATTTTTAGAACTATGGAGTATGATATTCATCAGGAATGCATAGATAAGGATCTCAACACTGGCCAGTTTTCTTCAGTGTGTTCTGTTTTCATTTTTCAGCTTTTTGAAGAATAATGATACCAGAAAAAAGATTCATCATACAAAAATATCTTTAGTTACTGCAGAAGTTTGCAACCAACACTGGGAAGGACTGCACATACCCTGTGTCAAAAAATTTACAACTTTCACAGTTGAAACATGTCATTTCACTGTACTCCATGAGTTGGTTTATTTTATCAGATTCCTAGTTGGCAGTGACATGTGAAGGAGGCTAATGTGTACTGTTAATGTACAACTTGTTTGGGTCTTACAAGTTATGAAGAAAGACCAACAGTTTCCGGGCTCTTGTACAATATTATGAAGAAGATGACTGCAGCATATTGATGTTGTTAATGCAGTGATGGAGCCTTGAATGAGTTAGCACAGAAACTAAGCAGAAAATTTGTTGCTAATTTTAGCAGTGCATAATGAGTAGTGTGTTTGCTGTTTACATAAAAAGAAGCAATCACTGTAAAGTCTTTGTTCAACATGTAAGAAAGCTTTAGATTTTTTTAGAATTTTTGAGAAGTAAGACAGAAATGACAATTATTTATTAAAGCACCCAATGTGATATTAGAAATTTATTCTGTGTATAGAAAAAAAAATATATATATATATATATTATAGCAATATAGTATACATCTTTACATTCAAACATTTCAAAATAACATTTTTATTGTTTTTAATATGCCATCTCTTTTGAGACTTATTTTTAGCATATAATATCTACTTTTCTCAGGTATATTGTATATAACAATGAAGTGTCAACTACTTCCCTGTGTATAAACAATTATTTTAAGTATTTGTGATGGCAGACGGAACAGATGGAATAGTTCCAGTTAGAATGTACTGGTAATACTACTGTTTAAATTATTAAAAATGAGAACCCATGGGCCACAAATATATTCCATTTCTAAAGATTGTGTATATTCAATACTTATCACAGAATACATAATCACAAGAACGTTTTTTAAACCATGTAATTTCTGTATGATTTTTACATAACATTGATATGATTATATTGGCCACAATAATTATACATTGTCCTATATAGAAGTGATTTTTAAATGATTGGTTAATTTGAAAGAATGAAATTACTATTGTGATAATAGCTTTTAATTTGGTTAAAATATATACTGTATTATGATTTATCATAAAGTTAGTATTGAATATGTGTTCTTATAATTATTGTTATTAAAGTATTTATAATTTAATTTTGTGAATGACATATTTGTACTGTAAAACTGGAGGCCTATACCAAATTCATTTCTGCATCATTTTGCTTCTAGTTACCTGAGAAGATTTATTTATGTTTTTGTCTCAGCTGTTTGTTTCTTAGTAAGACAACATATTAACATGCTGGTGAGTAAATGGCTGTTTTCAATAGATGTGGAACATCAACATAGTGCTATGCAGTTTACCAATTAGAGCAATTTTCTTACATAGCTGAAATTAGAAAATGCTAATTTTTTAAAATGATGCATTGTAGAGACAAGTACATTTTTCATATAGATGTCAGTACTTCTTATATTATGTGTGTAGTGTATCATGTAGAAGTTATATGCATACATAGTTGTATATCATGTGTAACCTACAGTACATTATAAACATATATATTATTACATAATGAAGTCAGTCTGTTATTTCATTTGAATCTTACTATTTCTTATGCTCTGTGTCAAGGCCCTGTATGCTATTAATGTTTGGTTAGCAACTGTAGGATACTCGCTATATTACAAATAGAAGTATGCATATTTGTGTTGTAACATTGTTGCCAAGGTCACATTATGGTCCCTTTTTTTTTTTTTTTTTTATTTAAGAGTTGGGGGGATTTGTTTTGAATTTCAATATGAAAAAAAGGAATGGGGGGGGAGGGGGAGGGA
>Ga0123355_10011919_pt1 | contig 13438 bp, 10 predicted proteins | sample TergutEmb28metaG_3_FD_89872 | JGI IMG/M metagenome (GOLD analysis project Ga0123355, IMG submission 89872) | Embiratermes neotenicus P1 segment gut microbial communities from Petit-Saut dam, French Guiana - Emb289 P1 | ecosystem: Host-associated > Arthropoda: Insects > Digestive system > Gut ...
ATGCAGGGTATTTATATTTATATTCCTGAGACAAACTATGTCCCTAGGGAATACAGTGTTGCAGCTATTCTGTTGTTACTATTCATGGTGCTTATATCGTTAGTTTCAGTGTTGAATCTATTGCAGTTTTACATTAGTACTTTCTGAAGTATGTGTGCAGTGCCCAGTATGGCTGTATTATGGAGTTCTTTGACTTCATGTTTTCCTGGTATGTTGCTCACGTATTGTCTAAATGACTCTGAAATAGTCCCGGTCGCCGTTATTATTACTGGTAGCACCTTTGGTTTTACATTCCACATGCGCTGTATTTCTATTGTAAGGTCTTTATATTTTAGAATCTTCTCGGTTTCTTTTTTAATCACATTTCTGTTTCCCCTAATTGCAACGTCTATTAAAATACTTGTTCCCTTTTCATTATCACGGATTATAATGTCTGGTTGGTTGTTGGGGATAGTTCTGTCAATTTATTATTATTATTATTCCCGTCTGGTATTAACAGTTTAATTTATAAGTACGGGCTTTAAATAATAAATTAAAAGTTTTCCAACAGTTACGCTTGAATTGTGAGAAATTTTCGGTCATTGTGGCCTTTACCGAGAACTGCTAGTGTAGGTGATGGAGATTTTGTGCGTCTTTGATATGTATCAGTTTCTATCATTACTGTTATCATGTCGTCACATTTTCCATATAATGTAATGTTTGATAAAATATGATATTTTCATACGTACCTGAATTCTAATGTGGGCCGGGTAGCTCAGTCGATATAGCGACTGACTCCGGGCTGGACGGTCCGGGATCGAATTCGGGTGGGGACGAGAATTTCCGCTCGTCCAGACCGGCCCTGGGGCCCACTCAGCTTCCTGTAAAATGGGTACCGGTTCTTTCCCGGGGGTAAATTGCGGTCGGAGCGTGCTCCTGACCACTCACCCCTTCAAGTGCCGCGGTCATGGAAGAGTAGAGCTATACCTCTACCCACCCTCTGGGCCACACCGGGCTTGTAACGGGATCACTTTACCTTTTTTAACCTGAATTCTAATATTGCTTACCTTTCAAATATTATCACTGTTAGGGACAACTGTGTCAGGGACCTATGTAACGTTCTGTTTTCGTCAAGTACTGTGAGGTACATCGTGATGCAATTCTTTGTTACTTGACAATGACCAGTCACAATAAATTTAATACCTCATATCATTGTATGAAATATGCTTGCTATATAATATATGCTTACAGTATTGGACTGAAGTTCTTACGAGGGTTTTCAAAACTAGATTTATGAGTATAGCTAAGCAATTGTAATATCGTGCCTGGTTTTATATTTCACTAATACTAAAACGTTAGCAGCGTGCTTGACATAATATGCGAAGTTTGAATGGCTTGTTGTGAGTCATTTTTTCGTATAGCCCCTTCTTTCGATATTATTTTATTATTGTTGTTACTGTCATTACTGTAATTTTCTAAGGACATTTCATGTACGAATACGCATTTTAATATAACATCCATTAATTTTCACGTGGGTTTTGTGTAAATATATGAATAGTTGTATTGAAGTCAGTGAAAGCGTAAACAGTGGTAATTGCTTTTGGAACGTTTGACTACAATCAGATTTCGAAGACCAGCTGGCGGTGGATAGCATGACTTAGCCACCCGGAAATGACAGGGTGGTATAAACAGTAGGGTATATGTCCAGCTGTATACTTTGAATAATTTATAGTGGTTCTTATTTCCGTGACTTACGTAATAAATTCGTTCAAGTCTGTTTTAAATATAACATTTAGATATGAATAGGTATTTGAATATCATACGACTATCGATTTTGTAAAACTTCTGACGCCCCTTCAGAAGATGGATTTTCGATTTTCCGCCGGAAATTTGCTACCTTGGGTTATTGTACTCGCGGTTTTCGTTAGCTCTACCGCACACGAAATGAAATAAGAAGTCCAACTGAAAGTAAGGTACTGTATTTTTCTTTCGCGTCCTTCATATTTCGTCAGAAACACTTTATAAACCGCGTAATCGTCGTGGGAGAACTTTTTTTTTCTTTTTTCCCCACTGTCTGGGTAAATATGTTAGTCTAACGAGGTTTCTTTCATCTTTAAGATGGAATTGTACTTGCTCTATAAAAGCTGTTGGATGAAGATCTTCGTTCTTATTAGCCAGAAGAGGGATCCGAATGTACGAACGGAATGCAGAGTAGGTAATTCTTTTTTGTGCGTGAAGACGTATTGCTCATATTCTCATCCAAATTTCTAAAAATTTCTGAAAGAAGTTTATCCACAAAAAGTCAGACCTTTGTCACAAAACTTTAGAACGGCAGGATACATCGGTTTGAAAGGAAGTGCCCTTGCCTATTTCAATGTAATCTACCTGAACTTTCTTGGAGAAAGTGACGGCGTGTCATGAAAAATCTCTCAGGATACTCAGCCTGTGTTCCAAGAGTGTAAACCGACACTTTCTTTATATAAGCAGGTATGCCAACCGCAAAACTACTGTGCTGTGTTGTCGGCACTAAGGTCCAGCTATCTTCTCGCTTGCCACGCTCTCTGTCGTCATTTCCTTGCGCAACCGAATTTTTCTTTCTGCCCGCCTTCAACTTTGGGAGGGACTGTTTTCGGCCATCGTCCACCGTCCGGTTCAGTTGTTCTTTGAAATTTTCCTTTCAGTTTGGGGTTCTAAACATGTTTCGGGTTCAGTGAATGCGTCGGAAGTCTTGCTGGTGTTGCCCGGAATTCGATTTTTTTTTTGTGTGTGTTTGTTTGATTAAGTTCTGGCAAAACTGTGCAACCGATCTATTAAGTTTACTGTGACCTTGGAGCCTTTCTGTCTTTGCTTGTGTATACAGCTAGTGTGTGCAGTTGCAAGGCAACGTTATTACATGTGTGTATTTGCTTCTAATGAAGAACTGAGTGTTTAGATGATTGTATTGTAGATTCATGTTACAATAAACCCATTGGTTGTCACACAATTGAAAATTTTTGTGCAATTTGACTTTATTTGGTGGGATTCGCTACCTGGCAGCGCCTTCGCAAGCATTTTGAGTGCTGTAATAGCGAGAAGATTTTGGGGGAAGACTCACTAGAACGTGCTGTGGGCTACCATTCATAGCTAGACAGCTAATCTGGGAATTTTTATCATTACACGTTTAATCTGAAGAAATTATCCCTTATACCGTATATTCTCGAATCTAATCCGCACTAGTTTTTGCCGATTTCTTAAACAAAAAAAAAAAAGTTAGTTCGCGGTTCTAATCCGCACATTTCCCTCAACCACCCCTTGCTACAAGGCAGACTGATTGAATAATACTGGATGTTACCAATGCTTTAACCGTTATCCGTTGCATAAGCAGTGCTTTGGACGGATTCGAAGCTGACATTCTATGGGAGGACGATGGTGAAGATAAAGATGATAGTGACTGGGTGCCGGATAACGATTCAGTTATGTGTGATGATGGCGAGTCTGATGAATAATAAATTAGAAATATTATATAATATATTATATAACATTATAAATAATAAATTATTGTATTGTATTGTTCTTACGGCACGTACAGCATCTCCATCATTTTTCCAAAATCCAGCTCACGACCGCGAATGTAATCCGCATCTGATTTTTTAGCCCTCTGTAACTGTAAAAAGGGTTCGGATTAGATTCGAGAATATACGGTATTTTTGCTTTCGTTTCTTCAATATTTAAAATGTGAAGTAATCAGGTTATTACGTAGATGGGCTGATAAGGTTTGCCTCTACTGTAATATTTTTATTTACATTAGACATATCTGGATAAAACTGGTTCTGTGTAGTCGCATGGTATCGCTCTTCCATCATACTTCACTTTGATCACACAGATGCTTACAGTCCTCACCCCGTGCACATCGAAATGGAAGAGTTTTCAGATTTGGTTCAAACAGTGTGCTGTTATTGAATTCTTAACCGCGGAAAAAATTCCTCCAATTGAAATTCACAGACAAATTCAAGCCGTTTATGGTGATCAGTGTGTTGATGTGAGCACAGTAAGACGCTGGGTAAGGTGAAGTCTGTAGTGAGGAAATGGTTTCAAAAACAAAACACCAATTTTTTAAGGACGGATTTAAAACTCTAGTGTAGCGTTGGCGGAAGTGTATTGAAGCGCATGGTGATTTTGTAGGAAAGTAATTATGCAGCTTTGAAAATAATTGATGTAGGCATATTTCTTTTTTTATTTCATTAAACTATCTTTTCCCGTTCGTTTTCTATTTAAGTGGTGGCATAACTTATCAGCCCGCCCTCGTAGCTTAGAGTATTCGAGTCTAGTAATGGGATTGCTACCCTAGCATTCGGCTAGACCGGCGACTCCTTTAAATGTGACTTTATGAACAAGAATGATTCTGGCATGAACTGAAGCACCGGTTGCCACGATTCATATGTTCGTTGAGGTATGCAGTTTCACACAGCATGTCAAGGTAGCATCACTGTAGGTTCATTTAGATACGTACGTTTACACAGAACGTCGAGGCGGCATCGCTATCAGGTTTATTGAGGAACGCAAGTTGACCCGACACAAATCAGCAACGCCGTCAGGTTCTGTGAAGCATGCAAATTTGCCCGACACGGCAAGGCAACATCGCTATAATAGAGTATACCATATCTGAGCTACTGTAATTATGCTAACTGCCTAATATTGTGAGACTCTACTGATCTGTTTTCTCCGTTTGAACACCGCTTTTAACTTTCGAAGTTTGGTAGATATAACTTCCATTGTTCACTTTACGTGATCGTGGAAGGTACAGCACCTTTTTGGTTGGTGCCCTGCGTTTGTGTCAACACCAAGGAATTCTGAGTTGGATGTGAAACATTGTAGCGAAGATTGGTTATAAAGCAAAGATTTGTCATTAGCCTTCAGGGTCTTTAACTGGATGCCCAGTTTTCTAGAGGAACGTACTTTGAACATAAAACATTCAGATGAAAAATGTACTCCGATTTTGATTGTATCTGTTCTAAAACGTGCGTTCATTGTTATTTTACATACCGGCCCGGAGCTGTTGTTGAGTTTTACAGACAGTTTTGTAATATGTGCATAAGTTTATACTCGTATGTGAATGGCTGATACTTTCTTATATGGAAGCTGCCAACCCATCTGTGAACTCCCACATGTAGGACCAGGGATGATAGTTTGTGTTGTCAGTCCCCATATGGTGCTAACATTCCTAACTGCGTCTTAAGAACGTCCAAAGGTGGACAATCTACTGGCCAAGAAACCTAGTGTATATGCGTTTAGGGACGCTGGACGATTGCTGAAAGCACGACTTAACAATGATTCGTATATGTTTGTAAAAAACTTTTGGGTCCGTCTTGGCGAAGATAATGAATGATAGACGTTACTGCCGACGGTACGATAGCACTCTTATCCATGCTTTGATATGTGTGACTTCCACGTTCTCGAAAAAATGCTTCAAATAATAGTTCTGAATAGGCTGTGTAGTGTGTATGTATCCCAAGATGTTAAATAGTTGTTCCATTATATAGTCCTATGAAGTTAGGTCAGATTTTAGAGTGATCGTAGAAGTCTGAATGCATTCTGCAGTTTCGGAGTTGTGTCATGGAGACAAATACGCAAATGGACGGACGGATACGACGTCGTAGTGCACTATGCAGACTGTACAAAAATGAAAATTTAGTTGAAGGAGAATAACATATTTTCACTGAACTAAAGATGGGCCTTTAATTGTGACACCCAACAAATGGCAGAATAGTGTAGATTGAAAGTTCGTAGAACATTGAGCAGTGATGATGAGAAGTAGAAGCTCTATAGCACATATAATGCAACGTGTTTTTTGGAAAAGCGTCTTTGCCGTTACTGTCGTTTATATGATATGATATGATACGATATATTTGTTAACTGCAGTTGTGTTAGCACCCGGTGGCAGTAGTACAGTACACATTTACACACAAACAGTACATAGAACAATACAGTTAACAACTAATTAGGAAGTGTGCGGGCCGTGCCCTTTCATAATGGCGCGAATTTCGTCACATTTTGAATGAGCGTTTTAATTATATTTATATAATGATTTTCCTTGCCGGGGCGGGAACGTAAGCGTAAATACCTCTGCACTTCTCGTTACTGTGCATAGATTTACCACTAAACTTCTGTTCCGTCCTCTAACAGGCATTATCTACCCAGAACTCTGGTTCATACCTCTCAGTAAGACGGGCTGGCGTGTGTGATATCCGCACTCATGACCTGTAATTTTAGACATTGCGTCTGTCACAGCTGTGAATATATTTGCAGCATTTAGAAGACGAATCCGCTCCCCGGGTCGTTTGTGCTTGAAACTTCAAGGCGACACGAAATATTGGCTTGGAGCAGGGATATTAAATTTAAAAGTTTGTAATGAGTAACCCGACAGCCAGTAGTGGAGTCGTAACCTTGTCTGTGACATTATTTTAAATAAGCAGAGATTCTGCTGCGGATTGTTCTGTTACTGTAAAATGTATTCCTCTATTAGAATTCGTTTTCTCGGGTTTCAGAACGTTTGAATTGAACTGTCGGACATGTGACGTGTGATATTTTGGACAGCATATTTTGTAGGAACTTTGATAGGCGTACTTAGTCTCGAGTATGCATATATTACTTCTTATGGGCTGAAGATAACGGTATAACAAGGAGGTTCATGGTTTTATTTTTCCCCAAATATTAGAATACGTATATAGGGAGGATGAGAAATGCACGAATGAATTGTTTGAGAAGACTTCCAGGGAAGAGGCAACTTGGAAGACCAAAGCATACGTGAAAGATAATATTAAAATGTTTTAAAAAATGGGATGTGTGAGCGCGGACTGGATTCATCTGGTTCCGGAGAGAGACAGGTGACGAGATGTTGTGAATTTGTAAATGGAGTAAAAAAAACGTAAAGTTCCATAAAATGTGAGGAATTGGCTAGCTCTGCGACTATCATTTTTTTAAGGACTATGCTAAAAGTCTAACCATGTAGATAATTTACTGCAAATATGATACAAGATTCTAATGTGCAGTAGTAATTTATTTATTATTAATTGTTCCAGAAGACATTCTTTGGGTGTGCATGTTAACACCAAGTTTTCGCCAGTGCACATCCACTATATTGCTGATGACTACAGTTTGTCAGTGATATTTAATATGATTTGAAAATTCTTTCCTGTCCATGTTGTTTATAACCGTTCAATCCTTCCTACAGTCTCATTCTTGCTTTCCACCCAACTTTCGTTCCTCCTTTCTTAGCTCGGTTTTCAAGGACTGTGCTATAAGCAGATAGTTGTTTGTTTTTGATGTGAATTTCCTGAAAGTAAAAATATAATGTACATCCTCATAATATCAGCAAAAAGAACACAACAGGCGGAGCGCTTAGCCGCATTCGTATTTAGAGTATTTTTTAAAATGTAGATTTATCTTGCTTTAGGATGTAATTTTCTACCTTTCGTGTTATATTAATACAGAAGTTTTTGAATCCGGCTTGCTAATCCTTTCTTTTAAATTTAGTCGCAGTGCTTTTCCATAACATTATTATTTAATGAAGTCTATTGTATCCAGGTCTTCCCATAGCTACCTTCAATGCGTTTATGATCCGTCTTGGGAAGCCTCTCTGGGGCTTCCATCTTTCTGATTTGTTGTTTCTGGAAGGTTAAACACTAGGATTTATATATGATACAGATGCAGACATGACCATTAGGCTAACTGCATACGAATCAAATACAGTAATAAACATCAAGGATGCTAAGAGCTAAATTTTATGTTTATTCATATTGTTGTATTGGGCTGTCCACTTATGTTTACGTACACGTACACCTCCCCACAAATTTAATGCGCATTATATTCGCACAAATTAAATTTTGCAAGTATATTCGTATTACTAGACGTTACTATTAAATGTACTATTAAAAACATTCATGTAAGAAGAAGCTAAAAACGTATTATATTCGATTACATACCGTGATAGGCATTTTTCATTGTCTAGATGGTTGGAAAGCTGGCGTTCTGTTTCTGGGAAGGAAACTATATTTCTTTTTTGCATCCAAACTGACTTTGAAGCCTGTACACACCGGGCTCTTACCGAATGCGTAACGAACAATTCTCTGTGAAGAGAGCGGACAAGCTGACCGTTCATCTTCATCCAGCGCCAGGCTCAGAATTTTCCCTTGCTACTAGTATGCCTTCATCTTATGACAGTCACGGAGAAAATAGTCATGTTTTTACCTTTTTGTTAAAAACAGACCTACGTACATTACATCGATAGTGTCAAAGGCAGTGAAATATAGACACCCACGAAGGACGACTTTGGAAATTATTCTTTGTGTAGGGGTATTTTATTTGGAAAACATTCATTGTTATTTGGTGGTAAAGACAAACACCGTGGAAACCCTGAAAATGCTACCATTGGTTTCGTATGCATCTTTAAATGCTTGTCTTTGTTAGCTAGCTACAAGATGCAACTCAGACGTAATATCCTGTCATGTTGGACACTGTTCTACTACTGATGTGTATGTAATCCTGGCCTATATGACATTTGTTTTTCTCTTTTCCCGCCTTTATTCATTAACCGGCATTGTGTTTACTTACGAGTTTACTGAAAACAGCTTGGATAGACAGTGGAATCTTTTGAGTGCTAACTTTAGATGCTTCGGTGACCCAGTGTTTACGGTTGTATTGCATAGTTTATAAATGGCTGAAAGTAATAGATTATCAGTTGTAATTGGCGTGGTAATGATAATGCGTCGCCTAGTTTTATAAATGCACGGAATGAAGCATAAATTGTATTTGTCATGAGAAAAGTAGAATGATTACGCAGTTAGTGTACGAAGGCCATTGTCAGCATATCTGTCGAGTTTTCGATTTTTTCTGCATGTATATGGAGAAGGAATGAAAATTTCAGTTTCTGTGTCACCAGAGATAAAAGTAATTTGCGTTGGAATACGTCCTTCAACTGGTATGACTGTTGAGATCCTTGTCGAAAAGGAGTTCACCTGTAGATCACTGAACTACAATGGTTTCTTATGTATATTGGACCGTGCATCATTGTGATATTTGAAGAATAAGAGACCAACTTGATGTCACAATGTATTAAGTTTTATTTCACTTCTTCTGTGCCCAACATGTTTCGGACATTAATATATCCATCATCAGGAGCCTGCGACTTTTTTGTTGTATCACCACATTGGTTTGTGTTCTTGTTTCGATGCTTGTTGGAGTTTCGGTGTGGCTTGTTGGGGTGGTATCCGTGTGGCAGGCTTCAGCCTGCCACACGGATACCACGTGTTGAGCATAGAAGAAGTGAAATAAAACTTAATACATTGTGACATCAAGTTGGTCTCTTATTCTTCAAATACAAAGGTTTCGCCTGTCCTGACACTCTCAGTGTCCGTGATTCACTTTGTTCCCTGAAGAAGGAAGTGTAAATCTAATCATGTGAAATTCCAGTGAAAAACAATGTTTCCTTGTCGAAAAAGTTTAGTCTACACGGTGGGCCAAAAGTAGGTATACAGTATATAGTTAATTACTGTATACCTTCTTTTGGCACACCTTATATATCTGGGCTATTATTATGCTTATATGAAGATATGTGCTCAAGAGTTTTCGAGTTCATAGCATACGTATTTATTGAATATGTGATTTAAAGCTTTTCCGGAGGGCTGTAGTGTGTAAGAGCTGATCATTCTAACTTTTATTTTTGTGAACTGTAACAATGGATGAGATTTGTCACATTTCTTGACCCTTTCAAAGGGTGGGCTATACCAATAATATTGTACGTAGTTACATATTGTGGGGGTAGAGGGTTATACACGTTAGCCTTATACGGAACTGACGTGAATAATCCATTAGTACTCAAGATAGAAAATTCACGAATATGGAAGTAAGTTATTCCATGTATCTGCATACTAGGCACTACATAACATACCCTGTCCTCATATTTCTCTGGGTCTGTGAACAGTACCTTTCCCTCCACAGAAAACATCTGAAGTCATTCCTGTTTCTTTCATTCACCTTGTGGGTCTGTATGCTTGTACAACAGTAGTTCTCTTGTGACTTCACCTACGATTCTTTGCAAGAATCCTAGCGTAAGGGACACTATAACTAACCGGGGAGAACATACCGATAGTGTGCCCTTAAGGACATTAGTTTAGTAAGTAAACTGACAATTAATAAAATTAAAATAGGAACTTACAATATTGTACGTGAAAGTAGACATACCAAAATGAAGTTTTTCGTGTTACAGATGACAGCGGACGAAATACGGCGCCAGGATCCCTGTTAAGGTAAGTAACAATAACGTCATATAATCATATTTCCGTGACATCCTCAGAGAATGTTCTTTATTTCAGCAGTACGCAAATATTCCCATGTTGACTGTGAACCTTGTTATACGAAACGGCAGGTCCGGCGGTTCGGGTGGAGGAAGTGACGTGTAGAGATGATGGTTAGTTGTTAACACGTTAAATAAGCAGTGCCGATGGGCCGAAAGAGGGCGAGCATCACTTCTTAGTTACGCAGGAACTGTGAACCCTTCGCCATGAAAACTATCTAGTATCGAATGGTAAGGGGAGCCTCGTACTTGGATTATTTGGTTCAGATGGCCTGTTTTGAAGATGGTGACGGAATTCTGGGTTTCTTAAAGTTACAGAGAAGCCGAGTAACGAATAGCCTGTCATGACAGAATTTATTCCTCAGAATTGGTAGCGAAGTATAGGTATGTTACCGCACAGACATGAATTATTTTCCTTGTGTTATATTAAATATTCATCGTTACTAAAAGCATCGAAAACTATTGTTACTCTTCATTATACATATTATCGATTGTTTGTTAGATGGACTGTTAGAGAAAATATATAAATGATAATTTTAAGATTCGTAGAGAAACTTGAGCCGATCCCATTGGCCGCCGCCTTGCTGGGATTGCGGGTTGGAAACTCGGCGAGAAGATTGGCTGTCTTGTGATTGTTGTGTGTTCTCAAGTAGGAGTCTCTGCGACTGGCCGATCCCTCGTGTAGAGGAATCCTACCGGGTATGTTTTTGTGCTTGTGTGTGTGTCACTGAGTGTGATTAGATGCATCAATGACCCTCTACACCTACAATGAGTAGATAGAAAAGGCGAGGATAATAAAGAATAATAAAGAAAGAAAGAAAGAAAAGCTCGAGTTAAATATCCCTGTAGTATCGGCACTTCACGAATGAAATGCTTCAATTTTATGAACTTCTTAGCACGCCTCAGAACAAGACGTTGAAACTTGAGATCTTATTTGATGATTCTTAGACATGTTCATCACACATTGTTCACGAATGTGTTTCACAATACTGATATTTAAAGCAACATGTCCTACAGTCGTAAACATCCTCCTTCTCGTTCCTCGTATTTTATGAGTGTCTCGTGGAGTATTGCGTTGTTACTGTGATAAAATCAGTGAGAATGGTATGTGATGAATATTCAATCAAAATTGAGGGGTGAGAAATGCACACTCAAGCTTGGTTGAAAAGCTTGAAGATGAAGGGTTAGCTGGGAGGATAATACTAAAATGTATTTTAAGAAATAAAGTGGGAAGTTTTGGTATAGATATATTTTCTTTAGGACAGGTAACATTGGCGGAAACGTTTGAAGACCGTATTAGACCTTCGGGTTCCTTAAGTGCCGGGAAGTTTCTTGGTAACCTGCGGGATTGTTCACGCCTTAATATAGACCCTGCTGTACAGATTTAGTAATGTTTATTGAGTTGTTAGTGTAAATGCTGTATAAAGTTCGTTCGCTGGTCAGGCAATAGCGTGATCATCTTACTATTCTCTATGCTGTCAGACTATATGCTTTGGAACATGCGATCACTGCAATTGCACGATGCTTCGGTGCACGGCGTTTTGTCTACTGGCCAAGGCGCTTCACAGCACGGACACTCATCTGCTCGGAACGATCATTCAACACGTCAGCAAGCCCATGGAAGGCTGTGCTTACCAAAACTCTCTGAAAATATTAACTTTTCACGCTTAAGTGTGAAAGAACTACTGGGACTGTATTTTGTTTTAGATAAGTAGAGTTTTTCTCTTCTACGGGCTTGTAACTTGTATACTTTCAGAATCGTCTCGTATTTTGTAAAATTTTCGCCACCTTTCCTGCAGATCTTTTTGCAGTATATACAGTGAGTCTTTTAGACAAGGCCATCTTTTCTTTTTGCTTCAGTACATAAATCAAGTGATCGCATTTATGCATTCACTTATTCTGAAGATTACATGCATCCACTTAAAAGTGCAAAACGCGATTCGTTACTTTAACGAAGAACAGAAGTTACAAGAGTCTGAAAAAAATGATATTAAGAACATACGTCTAAGTTGGATGCATTTTGGGATCATTCTAGGATACTAGAAGGATAGATACGTCCTGACTTGTACAGACTAATTATTATTGTTCGAGCAATGACATCTGGGAGATTACGATGAGCTGAAAATGCACCTGGAATGGAGACACATGGAATACATGCAAAATTTTGCGATGGAATATCCTGGAAATCGGTTGTTTACATGAAAAGTCAGATCTAGATATATGATACTCCGATGGATCTTCGGGAAATTGATAATGAACTTGGGATGTGAATGGATCTGGCTCAGGATCGCGTCCCACGACAAGTTTGGATGTTAGCAGTAATGGTCATTCTGGTTTGATACCAAACAGTTACGATTATGTGCAGTTGCTGACTCCTGTTTTGATAAGACATGATGCTCAGAATTTTTGAAAGAGAGTTATAAATGTGACGGGTTCTGTTTTGGATAGTCGGTGTTCAGTTCTTGATTTTTCTCGACCTGGAATTTTTTAATTAAAAGCATATACACCACGTATCTTATACGCAGCCCTGTATCTATTGAAAAGTAATTTGACTGTCATTGCACATAAGGAAGTCTCGTGCCCAGACCAAGGACACCCGAAAACTTGCCTCCATATCCCTTATAGGTCTTAATACCGTGGTGCTGTCAAAGGGATAACAGGTCATAATATGTATTGTAAGAATTGTTTGTTCTTCTATATTGCTGTGGTCTGGCTTATGATACTGTTTAATATGGTGGGTGGAGAATGAACACATTGTAATAACCTAGAAGGTTACAGTGTGAGTCTTCATCACGGTAACCACCCATACATCTTCTTCTTTCCTTGTTACCTTCCTCATTTCGTCAGAATGCAGGCTTTAGACCACTAAGTTCAGCCAATCATGTTCTTTCTCCCCTATCAGCTACCCATTCTCATCTTACTACAGTAGCTTACCACTAAAGTGTAATTACTGCCGAATTCTCTTGTAGGTAGTTGAATATATAAAAGTAAAGTGTTCCCGTTACGGGCCCGGTGTGGCCCAGAGGGTGGGTAGAGGTATAGCTCTACTCTTCCATGACCGCGGCACTAGAAGGGGGTGAGTGGTCAGCAGCACGCCCCGGCCGTACTTTACCCCGGGGAAAGACCCGG
>Ga0123355_10011920_pt1 | contig 13436 bp, 9 predicted proteins | sample TergutEmb28metaG_3_FD_89872 | JGI IMG/M metagenome (GOLD analysis project Ga0123355, IMG submission 89872) | Embiratermes neotenicus P1 segment gut microbial communities from Petit-Saut dam, French Guiana - Emb289 P1 | ecosystem: Host-associated > Arthropoda: Insects > Digestive system > Gut ...
AACTCCCCCCCCCCAAATTCTATGTTTTTTAATCAGTTGTATTCGATTTTTTACGGTGTAGCAGTATGTAAATAATAATAATAATAATAATAATACAAGGCAGTTTGTCTCGAATTTCAAATGGCAGTAGAAATGTAGTACCCAGGGCGAGCGGTTATTAGGGCGAGCCAAATATAGCCGTTCCTTAGGTACTAATCTACACATTCCCAGGGAATTTCGGAGTTGGTGGTAGCTGTAGCCGAAGTCGAAGGCCTCTGGAAACGACTAGGTGTTTCGGGAACTCGAAGATTAGATAGTTTGGTCAAGGAAATTATCGTAACTAATTTAACACTAGGTTCTAGTGTCTAATTATATGTACACAAGTTAAATACACAAATTAATTACACAGGTCAAAAATAGTTTCCACAGGTTCATTAGTTACGACCAAACTCTGTTTCTAGTTGTGCTAACCAAATTAATTGTCATGCCACTGCATATAATCTCAAGATGTTCGCAAATTAGAAAAGTAATTTAGTTGCCAAAATCGACTCTCATAAATAAGTAATTTAAAAGTCAGTCAGTACGGCTTACTTCTGGTCAACAATCAGAATACAATGTAGCAAATCATCTCAACAACAGATAATTCCCCTAAGTGAAACTCTTCTTCCAAGTGGCACAGAATCGTCGGACAACAATCCAAATACGTTGGCCGAAGTGTGCTCCAGTGAGTCTTCTCTTAACCCAAAATTTCCTAGGATTATATAGCGGCGCTGTTACAACGTCATGAATTTTTCTGATGACTTACAAACCCTTACTTCACTCATCTAGGTCGCGCATACCTCCAATGTAGCAACTGTTACCTCAACCAAGCAAATAACTGTGAAGCGAGGTGCGCGTTATTTCCTAGTTAAAGTATTTCACCAGTCTGGGTCTTGTTACAAACACATTCCAAAATCATGAAAGAAGCCAAACGGTTACACAAGGTTGCACTACATTATAGAAGTGCTGGTAGAAGCATACGCAGTAGTAATAGAGGTAATGTTAGTGGTAGTAGTGTTAAAGACAAAGCAATCCCTGTACAGGCCCTGAGGTTGAGGCTCCCAGAATTGCAAGACAATCGTCATAAGAAAGTGGTAAGGTTATTCAGTCCTATACAACAGCCTCCTTTTACCCCCGGGAAATATTTCTAGTACTCTTTTCTGCTAGAAACCATGAAAAATCTCAGAATAGTCAGTGTCCCGGCTGGGATTAGAATCTGGTACCTCCCGAACAGAGTGAAGAAACAACATTGCGCGCAATGCACGAATAAGTGCCTAACATTAATGGAACTCATTTACATCTCGTAAGACAACCTGAAGATGACCTATAAAGGCCGAAACATGTAGTTGTACTAAAATAAATCAATAAATATACTTATATTGACACAGTTGTGTTAGACTACAAGCCAATCTAAGCTCATTCACACACAACGGGGATGACACTCCTCCTAGGTTCACAACTCAATATTTATATCTAGATTTAAGTTTTTACTACATGTTTCGGCCCCATTGTCGGCCATCATAAGATACTACATTTAAAATGACTCGAGGAATAAAACTGTTGTGCAATCAGTATGTCAAAATTAAAGGGAGATCTTATTTTTTACAAGTATGATTAAAACGCCGGGTTTCCATCAATTCTTGCTGTAAACGGGCCGAAATCGTATAATATATTTTGTTAGAAAATGTATACAGGTCATAACGTGGTCATTGCTCCTGCCGAAATTTTATTTAGCAATGTTTATTTAGACTCGAATCTTCCATTTTTTACCTAACATTCTTTTATAACGTAGAGGGAGGTTGCCATAAGCAAGTTCTTGTGTTTCACTTAAAGAACTGAAAAAATTTAAAAATTAAAATCTGTATGAGGAAGATCACAAAATACGAATTAACCAGTTGTTTTTATTCTGTGTTTCAGTGCTTCACGGCCTGCATATTCGAAAAATTTCATATTGTAAGTATCACAATTTCATTTCAAATCTGAAAATGTCGTCCAGCATAAAAGGGTTTTGTACAGAATCTATGAGTGTGAGGAAATGAAAAATAAATCCACATGAGTGAGTGTGTAATTGTTTTCAAAATTACATGCAGGCTTGCAGGAAGTAGTCACTAGTGAAGTTACACAGTGCAAGTCTCTACAGATTTCAATATTGAATTAAAATATTAATGGAGTATAGCCTGCTTCGTCGGAACTAGTTACAAGTATTCTGCCGCGTTTCTTCTGAGAAGTTCTGAATCTAGAGTGCAGAAGACCAGAATGCCTAACATTTGTCCGTATTATGCTTTAAAATATTTCAAAGAAACGGAAGAAATAGTATACAAAAGCAGCAGCTTCAGCTGGATTGTACAGACACGACGATTTGAAATGTACATGAAGCACACTTTTTATTTCCAGACAAAAGGTGGACAGTATTCGACTGACTCCTTCGTGAAGGCTGTCACAGAACTGTACAAAGAGCAGCCTCAGAAGCGCAACAGAGCGATACAGATGGTGAAAGATTGTGGAAAACACCGTAAGAAAACTTATAAGATTCAATTCGCCATTACGCTGTATTTTGCAATGCAATAGGCCAATTCAATTTGGAAAAAAGGGGAATACGAGAATTGGCCGGCCTTCCTTTGTCGTGTTTTTGTCATATTCTCGAAGATACTTGTCTACTAACATTAATTATTTAGGCCTTACTGAATTCTGTTCACTTTAACTGCAAATTATATAATTCATTACAATGAAACAAGACTGCAGGAACGAAGAAAAAGGAACAAGAATCTTTAATGTAAGTAAATAAACGTACTCACAGTTATGAAGCAAATCCAAGTATAGAGGCGTATTGAGTAATTTCATTTTATTTACGTACAGCTACTTATAACAAAATTAACCTATACGGTTTAGTGTCTGAATACATTTAAACAGTTACAGTTTACGACATCGCGTGAAACCGAATCATTAGACCCTTCTGTGTGGTAACATAGTTTACTATCAAGGGACAAATTCGCAGAAATTTAGCAGAAATTTTCGCGCTAAATTCTTCGTCACCAGATCAACTTCGAAACAACACAAACTAGTCTCTACACTAATATCCCACATCTGCCTCCCACAAATCCAACCCCTCTTCCGTACCTCGGGGTATCGTAGTTACGTATTCTACTCTACCTTAGATCACGTGGGATGCGGTAACAGTTGTGGAGGATATAGCCTGATGGGGGTTGCTACGACACACGCTGGTTAATGGGGCTCTGGTTTACCCAAGCCAAGGGGAAGGTATCGTGCTGAAGGCTGCATGACACTGGGGTATAGATAGCAGTGTCGTTAACGATCCCCTTGAGGAACGGGGCCGTACCCCATTGTATGTAGGTCTTCCGTCTGTGTGGGTTCCGTGGACGGTGACCTTGGGTTTTTCCCCATATGCAATTGGCTCCTTTTTGGGGACTCCGGCAGACATACAGAATGAATGAATGAGCTCTGGTGACGGAGTATCCCTGTCCATGGGGACCCTGTTAGGGAACATGGAGAGGCTGCCTTATCGGGGACTGGGGGAAAGATAAAAAGAGATACATTAAGAGAGACGTAAAAACGCCCTGCAAGCGGGTATCTCTATCCATAGGGGTCCCGTTGGGGAACCTGGAGGGGATTAGTTTGCGGGACCTTCTGAGTGAAAAGGATAGTATATATGGGTTCTTTTCTTGGACCCAGAGGACACTAAGATCTTAAATCTGGGAGCCATCTGGAACTTTGGTAAACGGACAGGGCTCTCCTGAGCTGATATCAGATTATGGGGCACAAAGGGCCATAAGGCTTAGGTGCATCGGGACTGTAATGGCTCGAGCCCAATGCAAATCTATCTAATACCCCACATCTGGAATATGAATAAAATTATCGTAGCATGACCATTCAGCATCAATTAATCCAAAACTCACCATTTCAAACGAGCCTGAACCACTTCCATTCATATCCCAATTCTTGGTTTTCAAAGACAGCACTTTGCAGCAGGTTTCCACATAAAAATTAGCAAAATAGCCATTTTAATAGTTTTAACAATACGTCATAAACAGATAGGAGTAAATACATGATACATGACAGATGTCGAAATTACTCAGTAATATGACTGAGAACTCGCTGTTGGTTTCGGTATAAGCAGTGTCTTGTTTCAGTGGCGGACCAGTGGGACGACAGTGCTGACAAATGCAGCTACTCTGCCAAGGTGATGGAATGCATCGCTTCGTACTCCCCGTCGGTATGTTATGTTCTCTATGGTCTATTACGCAGAGATAATACTAGAAGTTAGCAATTATTCAGCTTATCGAGAAATTTCCTTTTATATAACCCGGAGGTTAGAGTGAGGTTGAATAGAGGTAATCGCCTTCTGGTCTATGCTGGCCATGTTAAATTACTGTACGTAAATCTACATACTACTAAGGAAAATAAAAATTTATTGATCGATAGCAAGGAAGTTTGTGTAGAAGTAAATAGCTTAAAAAACCAAGAATGTATTCATGTCCTGTCAACAGAATGAAGAATAAAATAACAACAAAAAGACAGCTAATAGATCCATCCAAATGTGGCAAAGTTCAAATATCCATCTCTCGTAACGAGACAAACAAAATAAACTAACATTCCTGTAGAAATTAACAGCAGATAAAATTCGGGTAATGCCAGCTATCTTTTGACCCCGAATCTCTGTTCTACTATCCACCTAAAAGCGTACAGATTAAAATACAAAGAACTATAATTCTGTCTGCTGTTTTATACGGGTGCGCAACTTTGTTTCTCGCATTGCGGGACGGACAAAGGCTGAAGGTCTCAATGTTATTCCGTATCCAGGATACAGATAAAGCCTCGAATGTGGGAATTTTCCTGGCTTTAGTCTAACAGGAGGCCAGAATATTATTGCCTCCTCTCTGGCATATGTCTACGATTCTTCCAGGGCGTCATGAAAGAAGCGCAATGCACAGGTAATGTTACAGACACAGTGTTGTCTACTGTATGTTATTCATGTCGTGCATTGTCTTAGGTCCAATATTTTTAAAAACCATGCACTAATTAAAATATAAAAAAACAGGTCACAAAACACACTAAATATCCAATGCCAGCTCCTACATGTTTCGGCAAGAAGGTGCCATAATCAGTAAGTTTATCAAGTTCGTGAATTACGTTTTGGACCTACGAACATTTATTGTTGATTAACTCCCAGATGATTGTATCTTGGTGTCGAAACATGTAGGAGTTAGCACATGATTTGAAATGTGATTTATAATCTGTTTGGTTGCATTTTATTTAATGCATTTTTTGGTTTTCAAAAATCCGGAACTGTGTTGTCTGTTCCAGGTTCCAATCATCAGAGACATCCTGAAGTTCCAGAAAGGATTAGAAGTGTGAATCTGACTGCTAAACACCGCATGTTAGAAACAAAATCTGTCATGGTAAAAACAAAAGTATTTGTGCAGAATGATTATACAATTAATTATCAAGCCATTAAGTGGAAGTAGGTTCCGAAAAGTTCTTGATTTCAGCACTAGATTGATGTAAGCTGTCAGTTTATGCCACCACTGCCTCACTTCCTAGACAAAATCACCGCACCCACTACGTTTGTCCTACAGCCGGCCTGAACTTGATGGCGAAGAGAAAAATATTCGCCCCTGACGGGAGTCGAAAACCGGTCGTCAAGCCCGCAACCTAGATAGTATACTAACTAAGATACTCAAACTCTTAAGTGTACAAATAAGAAAATATTAAAAGCTAAGCTATCCACTGAAATATCTAAGACATTTATTTTTATGTCCTTCCTAAACTTCTCCACGACACTTGGGTCTTTATCACTACGGCATGATGCGGCGTTTAAGTGCGGATGTAGGAGCAGCGAATATCATCAACAAGCAGTTGCGGGCAGCCGAAAAGCGGTGATCTTCCAGCTTGGGTGTTGGGTAAGGGGCTAACAACTCCTCAATGGAAAAACTTAAAATGTTAAGTAAAGGGCAGGACTCTTTGGAACGGTGTAAACAATGAAAAATGGGCATATGCCTTAAGGAACGTGAGAAGTCTGCATAATCGTACTTCAGGATAACTTAAGAGAACGGCCAGAGAAATATCGAGGTATAAATTAGATTTATTGGTATTACAGCAGGTTAGATGAAGGGAGGCACTGAACGAGCAGAGGATTATGCTGCTCTCTGTGGAAAACAAAATGAAAGCCATCAATTGCTGCAGTGTTGCAGTATAGTGGTGGTCTTAGTAATAAGGTGTCCAACATTATTACAAGACATAGCGACAATATGAAGTTGCTGCTTATATGTATTTTGCTATTATCACATTCTTTAATACTCTTCAGGTTCTATTTTTATCAATTCTTATACGGTTGTATTCCTGTTTAATGCTGTAATTTATGTATTTTTATTTTTATGTCTATGTATTCTTATTGTATGTTTATGTAACTTCATCGTGCCAGCTGCCACTCTTCGGCTACACTGACTAAGGGTTTTCTGTACTTTTTCCTCAGTTGTAAGGCAAATGCCAGGGTAAACCCCGCAAAGACGGGGTACGGACCGCACTCTTCCAAACTTTTGTGTTGGTATATGTATTGTTCGTTTTGTATTGTTCTGTGTATTGTGTTTGTGTGTAAATGTGTACTGTACTACTGCCACCGGGTGGCTACCCAATTGCAGTTAACAAATATATCGTATCATAACAGTTCGGGGCGGGAGAGTTTGTTCATCAGAAAATAACAAAAGCAGTTAGCAGAATACATTTTGTTAGTGACAAGATATTGTATACAGTGCTGAGAAGTCGCTGGTGTGATGTTTTTCTGAATGTGCGTGCACAAACTGAGGTTAGAAATGACGATTCAAGGGAAAATTTCATTGAGGAATTCTGTCACTCTCCGGAGTACCAAATTAAAATTATTTGACGAGATTTTAATGTAAAATTGAGGAGAGAAGATATTTTCAAACCGACAATTAGAAATGATAGTGTGTATGGAAAAAGTAATGATAAAGATGTTAGATTAGTAAATTTTGCTACACCAACAAATCTAGTTCTTAAGAGCACAACGTTCCCTTATCGAAATATTCGGTAATAATCATAAATATCTGGTGGTTTAAAATGTTAGGAAGAGACTGTCGGTAAGTAAACGAGTAGCACAGAAGTATTATATGGAGATATTCAGTCTCAAAAAGCTAAGTGATGTTGAAGTTATATAGAAGTTGGATGATAGCAGGGATAAAAATATGGCTTGGGAAAAACAATACACCGAATATACATATTCAGCTAAAGACAGTCTCATTCAGAATGAATGGAACAGCATAAATAATTATTTCATAAACGTTAAAAATTTTTGGATAAAAGGAAGCAGGCTAAACCGCAGTGATTACAAATTCAACTCAAAAATAATGCAGATAATCTGAAAATGTAAGAAATAAAACTGGTAGATATTTCCGGAATAAAAGGGGGAATATCTCAAAGGTTAATTTAATGGACTTGAAACAAACACTAAGGACAAGAATATTGGAGACTTGTACAAGGTTAACAGCCTAGAGCTAACTTAGTGAAGGATGAGAATTGTGAACTTCTTGCACACTCCCACAGTATTTTGAATAGGCTGAGTAAAAAGTTAAAACAGATTTTCAAGAAAGAGCATGAGAGATCTTAAAGGGTATTTAACTGGCTCAGGATGGGAACAAGAGGGTTCTTGTGAAAGCGGTTATGAAACTTTTAGTTCCATCAAATATGGGGGTTTCATGTTTATTGGACCGTGCATCATTGTGATAACTCAAGAATAAAAAACCAACTATATAACACTTATTATTTTATTGTACTTCTTATAGGCTCAACGTGTTTCGGGCACTACTATGCCCATCATCAGGGGCTCGCGACTATCATGTTGATTACCATATTGGTCGTTTCGTTCTTGGTTTGCTGTAGGTTGGAGGTTAGGTGCGGTTAGGCTGGAGTAGTGTCCGGGCTGCAGTCCGGACACTACTCCAGCCTACCCGCACCTAACCTCCAACCTACAGCAAATCAAGAACAAAACGACCAACTTGGTAATCAACATAATAGTCGCGAGCTCCTGATGATGGGCATAGTAGTGCCCGAAACATGTTGAGCCTCTAAGAAGTACAATAAAATAATAAGTGGCATGTAGTTTTTTTATTCTTCAGTTACGGGGAATTTGTTGACTAGCTGAGCAACTATTAGCTTCTAAAGAAGGACTCTGCTACAGGGAGATGGAGCTCCTAAATTTTGAACTAAAAGCAACTTAGCAGGTACATCATGTCACTACAAATCACCCACCTTTGTATGATACCTTGTAATTTCCATCCCCAGTAATACCGATGTGGCAAATGTGTGGGCCTCTGATATGGATGCGAAAAGAATAACATTTTGTGTGGATAAACAACCTCCAGAAACACACAACTTTCGTAAAGGTACATTCTTTTGTCATTAGCATGGCGAACACATAGAATTTACGTTAAGATCCCAGTTTCTTTGGGCAGTAACAAACAAATCACAAAAAAAAAAAAAAACTCAACAAATTTTAAGTTTAACTTTTGTTTTATTCCATAAACCAAAAAACCATCACTTTTCTTAATTCCGCCTTCTTTCATTCAGGCCTATTTGCAGGCATTAGGCCCAACCACCAAGTCGCTCAGAATAGTGATAACTGAAAGAAACAGTATGGCGACCATTCGACCCTCCTTCCATCGCGTTCGCCATCATGCCGAGGATTTCAGTGTGATGGCGATGAACAGCCCTAGATATTCAAAAGCAATAAACAAATAACCATCGAACATATCTTTATAAAACATTCATAAAGCCATATGCTTCCACCCAACGGGGGTCATCATCAGACTTTTAAAACATATTAAAAGAAGTATACATATTGCACTGTGGAAGTAAGATCTCACTTATTTCAAATATATTTACAGTTCAATCTTTCTCAATACTTTCCATTTTCCTAATACAATAAGGTCAACACTGAATAAGGCATCACACAAAAATCAACCATCCATAGCCATCACCGACATTGCCATATTATAAAAATTTTAACAGCTTAATTATCGCCTTATTTTATTATGAATATTTAATGTATTACAGAAAGACTGAATTATAAATGTATTTGTAAGCAGTAAGTGAGATATTACTTCCACAATGCAATATGTACACTTCTTTTAATATGTTCTAAACGTTAGCCTGATGATGACTCCATAGGGTCGAAACATGTAGCTGTACGAATACTTTATATAGTTGTGCTCGATGGTTATTTGTTTCTTATTTTGTAGCTCAACACAACGGGGTGCATAGTTTTAAATCCTGGACATTCATGCCGTATTTTGTAGTACTTGCTGACACAGTTCTCATTGCCTGCTGATTATTACCAGTTAATACGGCTGCATGCACTTCCCGGGAATTTGTAGACATAATAATAGTAATAATAATAATAATAATAATAATCCCCTCACCAGTTTCACAGGCTAGTAAACGATTACGTTACAGGTTTCACCACAGTAACTACACTTGTTATCACTAACTATTACTACAGACTCAGACATACACAGCAGTATGACATGTTCAAAGTTATATTGTCCTTTGGTTCTTGTTTTCGATGCCAGTTTAGAAGTTTCAGCCTTTTCCACAGGGTCCTCGACACCACAGGACTATCGGAACTTTTCTCTCCTTTTCCGTATGCAAATGATCTTGAATTACATAAGTTAACTTGATATAATACTGGATATTATTGTTGTTTACCACGTAAACATTATTTGCATTTGGGTAGTTATAACAATTACGTGTGTCAGTGGTGGGTGGTACATTCTAATATAATAAGTGTAGTATCAGATCAACTGTCGAAGTTCAAAGGACACAAAGCGGAAACACGGTGGCGATATCTTGCTCTTTCATATTTCATCAAATACGTCACGGTTTGCAATTCCATTAAGCAGTTCGGTCTGAAAAAGCGTAATGTAATATTTACACAAAGATCAAATACAATTGCGTCACTTTCCCTAGGATCGTCTGTCGTAAAAAGAGGCACTCAAAGCACAGGACTAAAAGATATAAAGATTTGCTGAAAAAGATGAATTACGGGACATTATGAAATTGTCTTATGTTGTCTGGTAAAAGAGAAAATATAAGACAATTTCATAATCTCAAAACTACATGGTCATTAACTTCGCACTGTACGTGCCTACACAACTGACTATAGGGGTTAATGCGACATTTGCAATGCCACACTGGCTTGACAGTGACGGTATACATTATAGCCGTCCAGTGCAACATGCGAAAAACACATTATAAAAGAAGACTTCACAAATTCAGGCAGCATACACAAAAACTATGTCCTGTTTTGATTCTATGACCTTCAAAACCTTAGCTGATCATCTGTTATGTTTTCAATAAACAGTCAATATTTACAACTTACAGTAACATGGCTAAGATAAAAATCACACACCCGCCACAAAGTTATGTCACACGTGTCAGCAGACAAGCTTAAACAGCCAAACTGCATCGTGTCAGATTCTACTAAAACATTTTGAGCAAAATTCCTAAAGTAATGTTCATATTTCACGTATTACCGGCTCGAAGCTTATCATGTCTGATCTCTACCGACAAACCACATCTCGGCACGAACGTATGTTCATAAAAGCTTCTCTTCTTTTGTGAATGGTACCTTAATTTATCAGCCGATCTGAATGACAGCGCAACATCAGTCACTTTTCTATTGTACGAAAAAATGACAAAAAGTGGGGAGCTTTTTGGTATATGGATTGCTGTACGACCTTCGCTTGATTTCCTGATCTTGCAAACAAAAGCCTTCTATAGTCGCACACCTGCATGTCAACGGAAGTGAAAATGTTCTGCGCAAGTATTGTATGATTTTGCGATAAATAAGGAAGTGAATGTGCATTCCCACAGCAGCAATAGCAGCAGCAGCAGACGGACGGTTCACACTTCGTTTGCAGACCCAAAGATGAAGTTTCTGGCAGTAGTACTGGTCATCGCGCTGAGGTAACCAACGCTGTGTCGTGCTTTTTATCGTTAGTGAAATCAGTGTCGAAAAGTGTACTTTACACTAGTGTGCTCTTTGCAATTGAAATCTCCGTAGCACGTTACCATGATATCTATCTATGTTAGATAAAAATTATTGTTGCGAACCAAAATTATTCCTTTGTATTTTGTTACCTCGCTAAGCTTGAAAAACAAAGGAGTAACCATCAGCAAACCTTTCAGAGTCCGACCTCCGAAACTATCGCAGCTACAGAGGATGTAAGGCCTCTCTAATGGGCACCTGCGGTAGGCATACGTATTTACTTCCCAGGCAGTGCTAAAGCGTACCTTACTTGACATAAAACGTTTTTCTTTAAATCATATTGCATAGGCCTAAAGTAATTTAAGGATACACATTTTTAGGCTCTTGTGACCGTGCGTCATGAAAGTAGGATGAAGAGAAAGAAACCAACAAGATGCAACTAATCAAATATTTATTATCAAACTTCTATCTCAACATGTTTCGGGCATCATTATGCCCACCATCAGGAGAATAAGACCGTATACTACTGCATATGGTGTTCTGCACAGGTTGTGCTGGCTGTGGTTGTGTGGAGCTGGGTCGTGAGCTGTGTGTACTGTGCTCAGTACACACAGCTTGCGACCCAGCTCCACACAACCACAGCCAACGCATCCAGTGCAGAACACCATATGCGGTAATACACGGTCTTGTTCTCCTGATGATGGGCATAATGATGCCCGAAACATGTTGAGATAGAAGTTTGATAATAAACATTTGATTAGTTGCATCTTGTTGGTTTCTCTCCCTTCACCTTAAGGATGCACATTATATTCTTGTAGTCTTTGAATGTATCTATATGAAACCATCAATTATCGCACATCAGCAGATTTCATTAAGTTATTTCAGCCCTAAATATGCAGCCACAAAACCGATAATTTCAAATATCGATATGTAACCGAAGTCAACATTGTAACTTTGACGAAGCACAGGCTGAGAACTCCCTGATGATGATTTATGTAAACCGAAACGTGTTGGAGCAACTATTATAAATTTAAATGATTTTAACAGTTTAACAATTTTATAATAATTGTGTGCATTAGTTGTACAATAAAGAACTTAATATTATCAACATGCACGGTGCAGCTACGAAGAGTATGGCATGCTATTTGCGATTTTTCACTGCACATTGCCCATGATATCTATAAAGGTCTCTAAGAAGGTATCCTGAACAACAAAAATAATGCATGCTACTTTGCAATCGACTCAATAAGCTAGGCGCTGGGCTAAATTGCAGGCATCAGTGCTTTCAATACTGGGTCACCGATTTCGATAAACCCGGTGAGAATGGGACGCCACTGCATCCCTCAGGGTCTGGGTAACTTTATAATATTCTGTCACGAAAACTGACAATATGGAGTCCGTGCAAACTAAGGAGGTGGGAGAGACACAGGCCTTGTAGAGTTTGGAATTCTAAGGTACTAACAGTGATAGAGTGGGCTTAAACAGACACAGGCATTGTACAGTTTGGAATTCGAAGGTACTAACAGTGATAGAGTGGGCTTAAACAGACACAGGCGTTGTACATTTTGGAATTCTTAGGTACCAACATCGATAGAGTTGACTTAAATAGACGCAGACTTTGTAGAGTTTGAAATTCTAAGGTACTAAGATGGATAGAGTGGACTTAAACTGTTATTAACGACATATTTTTGGGTAGCAAGTAGAACGTAAAAATGGCGAGTAAGAAATGTGTTGTTTGAAGACAAGGACAGATAAGTCGTAGGAAAGTGACATGTAAAAATAATAAGTTGACATGTTGAATTCCCATAATGTTAACACAAAAGTAATTCCTCGGAACCCTGATATGAATGGTGCTTACCATACTTATTACAAATGTAGGTACAGTCTGTAGCTCTGCTTAGCGTAGAAATTCTCCGTGATTTTGAAACAACAAATCCTTCATTAACTGTTATATATATATTTATGGCGCAACAGCACGTAGTAGGGAACAACCTTCTCGTTATCGAGCTTTCACTATCACACTCAGACACACTAGACGCGGTAGGACTTCTCTGGACGAACGATCAGCCCGACGCAGAGAACTGTACCTGACAACACACAACAATCACAAGCGACAGACAGCAATGTCCCCGACGGGATTCGAACCCGCAATCCCAGCAAGCCAGCGACAGCAGACCCACGCCTTATACCGCGCAGCCAATAAGATCAGCCATATAAACGTATACACATGACTAATATATATATAATATATATATATTTGTGTCTGTTTATATTTTAACGCATATATTTTTCAGCCCGTCTCTTGGCTCGTCCGTAGTTAAAAGTTGCACGCACAGGCCCATCACCTTCGCACGCCGTCCGTTGATACTTCTGACTACTCGCGTGTGATATCTATCGAAGA
>Ga0123355_10011921_pt1 | contig 13435 bp, 11 predicted proteins | sample TergutEmb28metaG_3_FD_89872 | JGI IMG/M metagenome (GOLD analysis project Ga0123355, IMG submission 89872) | Embiratermes neotenicus P1 segment gut microbial communities from Petit-Saut dam, French Guiana - Emb289 P1 | ecosystem: Host-associated > Arthropoda: Insects > Digestive system > Gut ...
ATGATGGATATATTAATGTCCGAAACATGTTGAGCACATAAGAAGTGAAATAAAATAGCAAGTGACATCAAGTTGGTCTTTTATTCTTCAACTGTCACAATGATGCACGGTCCAATAAACATAGAATACGTAATAGCAGTTGGGTGGTAGCCGTATATGTTGTAGCTGTTTGTACCTATAAAGAGTATGTGTTTTATTGGACGAATTGTAAGGTGGTATTAACGTCAGTATCTGGAACAAAACACTGATGAACCACGTATGGATTTGTTAGCTCTTAGTTGTCACCGTGCCAAAAAAGGCGCAAGTGTAAAATTTTGCACATGACAGATATAATATCATTCGACTGGCATCTAGAAATAAAGCAATATTTTGGACTCAAACATTTAAAGAAAGCTCACTACCGTGGAGTGTTTGACTCAATTTTGGATTCAGGAACGAAGATCAACAAAAAAAAGAGAGAAACTTCGCAATAACCCTGAGGAAAGTTACTGAAATGTGCGTCGAAAATTTAAACAGTAGCGACAGATTCTGTTTATGAACCGTGACGTCAGACACGAGTTGCGAGAACCGCAAGAGAAGAGCAGGTAAATATATGTTCCAGCTAATTCGGTCGGAATGTATGGCGTTTCTATTTGGTCAACAGTGTTTTCTAATGAAGTTAAAAGGTATAATTCAGGACATGACTGTTTAGATAACAAACGCAGAATAAATTAGCCAAAAATAAATTTCATGTTTGCGGAATTACCTAAGAAGAAATGTTGAAACTTTCTGTACTTATAATCTCAGATTATGCACAATAAACTGGTTAAACGATAAGTGGATAATGATTTGAAAATGCTGAGAGGAAGCGGATGTTTCTTAATTTGAAGTGGGCTTATTGTCTTAATTTGAAGTGGGTTTATTTTCTTAATTTGAAGTGGGCATATTGTCTTAATTTGAAGTGGACTTATTTTCTTAATTTGAAGTGGGCATATTGTCTTAATTTGAAGTAGGTTTATTTTCTTAATTTGAAGTGGGCATATTGTCTTAATTTTAAGTGGGTTTATTTTCTTAATTTGAAGTGGACTTATTGTCTTAATTTGAAGTGGGCTTATTTTCTTAATTTGAAGTGGGCTTACTGTCTTAATTTGAAGTGGGCTTATTGTCTTAATTTGAAGTGGGCTTACTGTCTTAATTTGAAGTGGGCTTGTTGTCTTAATTTGAAGTGGGCGTATTGTCTTAATTTGAAGTGGGCTTATTGTCATAATTTGAAGTGGGCTTATTGTCTTAATTTGAAGTGGGCTTATTGTCCGAAAACATTCCCCAAGGCGTTGCATAATCTTTCAGTCAGCCTTAATCAGGGAGTCGGACAATGTGCCGAGACAAACCTGGGGTTCAATCTTAATTAATTTTCAGTTCACGAATTGGGGAGAAAAAATATTTTTGACTTTACATTTCGTACTTGAATCTCTTGGGATAAACACACACTGAATCTGTTAAGAGCCTTCGAACACTTCACTTCCAGGACAGTTTTATGGAAATGCACTGGAAGTGAAGGACCAGAACGTTACAGCTCGCAGGCAGTAACGTTTGAGGTGTGCAATGTGATAGTTGTGGCAATCACTGGATATTCTGGTATGGATTACCTTCAAAGTATATGCACTATATATTTGATCGACTCCTTGTGGCGTTGTAACAGTAGGATCCCTGAAATAGTTCGTTTCTCCATACATAGAGCACAGAGTATGTTAAAGATTTTAATTGTCTGAGACTAATTGTGAGGGAGAAGAGGCCCGGAACAGAGCGGCCAACCCCAAAATTACATAAGAGTCAGTATAAAAGACAGAAATGTGCACCAGCCTTCAAATAGTTATAAAACGTGACAAGATATGTCTGGGTTATTGTGTGTTTTGATGGAAGTACAGCGCCTACAAATGTACGAGAAAACTCTGCGATATCTGTCTTAGTGTGCTCTGTGTTGACTTGTGTAAGTAGATAGCTTGCTTTGTGTTTCTTTATTTTTGTGCTTTGTATTGACTGGCGTAAGTAGATAGTTTATTTTGTGTATCTTAAAATTTGTGTTGATTTGTGTAAGTAGATAGCTTGCTTTGTGCATGTTAAAATTTGTGGTTTGTGTTGACTTGTGTAACAGATAGCAGGACTTTTGTGTCTGAAATACGTGCGTTGTGCTGACTTGTGTAAGCAGCTAACTTGCTTTGTATGTGTGAAGTTTATGTATTCATGTTTTTTTGTGTAAGAAGATATATTATGATGGGTGTATGCCCTGCAAATGACGTCCTACGGAAATGGCTAAATGAAGGCGATCGGCACAGATAACTTCAAACGGAAGGAGGCACAAAACCCATGAAGCGTGCTGAAAAGTACCAGTGGCGTAAAAAAGTTTGTGAACACCAATTTTATTATCAACATTATCGGTTTATAGTTTATATGAGTAACATATCGATGTTACATAACCACTGCCACTGAAACGGAGTCGTAAAGTAAAGAAGTAAAATGCTTCTTGCAAGAGAATGTGTGAAAGTCTTTATCTCGTATTCTGAGAAATCAAAGAATAATTTTTTTGTCCAATCTTAAGAGAGTCATGTGCTGTTTCAAATATGACTCTTTATGTACCACTCAATTCGTCTTCCCCAAATTCCGAAGTAAATCCCACACAAGGAATGGTAAAAATTTACTCTGCCAGATGGTTGTGTACTGAATAAGGTGCTAGTGGGTGATTTCAATGTATGAAAACAGAGGGTGTTACTTGCCATATCCGTATTGCCTAAGGTTTCTTGAACAGACCAACCTTTTGAGGACTTCCTTCATTCGTCTAGTTCTAAATTAACTCCATACCTGAAAACCTATACACAGAAATATATCTACTGTCAACTACCTATATACATCTATCTCCATATATTTGCTCCTACATACGAGTATATTTATCCATCCACCAATTTGCACGGTGTTACAGGCCAATGCTTCCGAGAACCTCCTGTCCTCCAGGTTTTTAAATCTTGTTTGTAGACATTTGGTGGACCTGCTTGGACGATGGATCGCTCTACACGCATGGCCTATGCCAACAGGACAACTGAGAGACGGACAACGGCAGAATGAAAATTGGACCCACAAACCCAGTGTGTTCAGTCAACACACGAGTCTTAATCCGCGCGGTGAATGTGATCAGAAGGGATTAAAACATAAAGATTTATAATTTTATGTGATAAATTGAGGAACGACTGCTGTATTCTGTTGAAGGGACGGGAAAATACACTTAATTTTCTCAGAATTTACTTCCAGTCAAACCAAGTGACTATCAACCAATAAATCTATGTCTTCTTCCAACTCGTGGTAGTTACGTTCACGTCCAATTATGCAGCATCGTCAGCGTAGACCACAAACTGATGTGCCCCATTCATAACCCATCACTCCTAATTTAGTGGTTCTCCGTAACGGCATATTCTGAAGCAACGCTGAAAAGCAATGGAGATAAGTCCGAAGGGAATACAGAAATCCCTCTTTATACGAGCACGGAAGTTTACGATATTTCTGCCTGGAGAGAAGCATTCCTAAGAGCTTCGTACATTTCCCCTTGAAGTGCATGTAAGAACTTCATAATCGTTCAGTGTGTCCGTAAAAGGCACAGACTGTGTTAGTTTATATAGCAACTTTTCTGACAGATAAATTAGTTTCGCAGCATGTGCTGAGACGCATATTTTACAGTTAAAAAAATGTATCCTATTTCAATTATGCAACCTGTTTTAATTCACTTTGGTGCAGATTTTTTAAGGAAGTGGAGAAGTAACGGATGATCTGCAGAGTACACAAGAAGAACACATAATAAATGAATTCTAATAATAATAATTATTATTTCGTATTTAAAAAATTTCTTATGGTGTTATTAAATGTGTATTTTTTTGCAAACATTTATTTAGCAGAGCAGAAGCAGTAATTTTTGGGCGGCAATAGACGAACATTCTGTGTTCGGGATACTTCGCGCAGGATATTGCACATCCACATCCAGGATGGATCAACATCCATATTTTTAATTTTATGTTTTGCTGACCGTGTATCTTGGTACGACTCTGGGTAAATGACCACCAACTTGATGCACAATTACGTTATATAATACGTTTTTTATTATTATAATCCTCTACATGTTTCGAGCAAAACTGTGCTCATCACCAGGAGGTCAAATTGTATTAATACCATACCAGATGCTGTATTAATAAAATTTGACCTCCTGGTGATGAGCACAGTGTTGCTCGAAACATGTAGAGGATTGTAATAATAAACGTATTATATAATGTAATCGTGCATCAAGTTGGTCCTTTACCCAGAGGATCCATATCTTTGATGTAAAATTTGGGGCTCAACTGTTTGGGAAAAGCATGTTCTTGAAATGAGGTTTGTTGAACAGTCTGGTTTGATTGTCAAAAATTCGCTTTATCGGACAAAACAAATATTTGTTTTAGGCTGGCAAACAAATACTCTCTCATAATTTCGATCCTTTTCGTCCAATTTTTTTTTTTGCCTCTGCGGAGTGTTTGAATATTTGCGAAAGACTTGGGCATCTAATTTGATTACTACTGCAGTGTCTTCATTAGATCAGCATCTTCATACTCGGAGGGATGAACGAGTTTTTCCTCCAATAATTGGTAACCACGACTAGTTGAAACGTTTAGCACGTCTTGTTTCTTATCTGCTTCTAACTCAGCTAAAACTTCCAGGTTTACAAATTTCACTTGATGTGCCTACTCTTCGTGGCTTCGTTAAAGCTACTGAAATCTTGCAAAAATTTTGACAGCAGGGTTTTTGACACATCATTCACATTTTTGAGTGACTTTGTCATTTGGATCCAACGTTTTCTACATATCGTTCACAAAATGAAAGGACATTGTCCTAAGCTAAAGCAATATCACCTTTTTTTTCAATTTTTGTACAAAATTATACGACGATTCCTGCACTGCTGACCTGTTTTCAACATAATATACTAAAAATAGGTATCTCGTGACCAAATGTCAGTAAAATGTATTGGAAACGATTATTGAAAAACTTTCTGGGGGATCTTGGGGATATTATGCCTACGAAACCACTTTAATATGGCGAAATCTGAGGGTCTCACACAAGTGTTGCTGGTGATATAAGCCTGCAGGGTTTTCACTTCTGTCGACTGGAGTATACCAGCAGATTTCAGTCGACATCAGCGAGATGATAAGAAAGAAACCTACTTCAAAATTTTTGAAGAGAAGCTATTTGCTTGGAATTCGTATTCCTGGAGGGAGTTAATTCGTTTAACGAAAACTGGAATGTGAAAATATCTCTCGATTTAACGAACCCTCGTAAATAGAGGGTTCACCAACCAGCGATCTTCTTCCTGCAGTCTGGGTATAAAATGATATTAATCCCCTTGCAGAGAAGACCCCCTTTTGTCATGACTTCTATCACACGTTCTATCCCCTAATCCAATATACACAATATTTGCGAATAGCTTTCTTCGTTTCTTCCTCAATCTCTATGTCTCTCTAGTGGCTGCTAGGCAATCATAACCACTTGTATATAACGCAACAGTGATCTATGTACATTTTCGTATCTTTTCTTAGTAACTGTTTAATTCACAAAGACATTAACTGACGGCGCCAAGGCGGTAACGCCAAACTGGTCAAGGAGAAAGCATATTCACAGGAAGGTCAATAAATTGGTGACTGTGTTATGTGAATATACAGCAAACTTTAAGAGAAATTCGCGCGGAGGACGGACGATTTCGGTAGTAGTATTACAACATACAACGAAAAGACTTTCCAGGGAAGAACTTTGATCTTAGTATACATGCTGTGTCAGATAAGGATGCAGCCATGCGACTTGAAGTACAGATTCCCGGTTGTTCCGAAGTTTCGCCATTAGAGGAGTCACACAACGCTGCCCGGCTGCTGGGGTTTATCGACCCAAGTTTGTTGTGTTCTAGACTGCGCAACGTCGAGTCGCGACTACAGAAACGCCTGTCATTGTCTCTCCCTTACAGGCCAACATACCCTCTAAATCTCTATTACCACTCCTAGCAGTGCAATCCAAATTTATTGCACAAACATATGTATGCCGACAAATATATTTAAAGTGCCAGCCAAAGAATTTTGATTTGGAGAAAAATTTAATTAGCCTAATATATGACATAGCCTCCCATCTGCCTATTTCTATCAACATCTAATCGTATGACGGAAAAAACTTACCAGAAATTACGAAAATAAAGCACGAGAACCATCCAGATTCCTTCGGTCTTCGTTATTACTTGTTAACCTCCTCACTGGTCAGGGAATCCAAAATTTTCATCATTTCCCTACTACAGGGGTGCTGATAAATCCTTAGCCCGACCAGGAAGGAAACAAGCCAATGTTTCTGTCAGAATGGCGTGAATTTCCTTCGGCGACTTGCCTTGCAGGAAAACAATCTTGATGACAGCTCGCGTCTCGATGTTGTTAAAATCGCGCGCGTCCCTTGAATGCTTCCAAGCTTGTTTCCTTCCTGGGCGGGCTAAGGACTTATCAGAACCCGGCACGTTGGCAAGGTGGCACTATGGCATTACCAGTCTATACAGGACATATGCTTGCAGTGCCGAAAAGCACCATGATATGAAGGCATATAGATGAAGAAGGGATAAAGTTTCGCACAAGATATAAGTGCTGGTTAGACTCCAGTTCATGTCACATTTATCGTACGTAACCTAACCATGGAACACAATACCGTGACTTTTCAACGGGTGGAGGTCATCATGTTTTATGACCACATGCGAAATCGAATTGTGGCTGGTTAACAAGTAACAGATAACTGCATGATCCCCTGTCGGTTTGTAGTATGACGAAAACAACTACATACCTTCTTTAAAGAAGATAGCCGCGATTCCCACCTATTATGTGCTCAGTGTATTTTGGAATTACGAAACGCTTGACGGTGTCTGATACTACTACTATTCTTTACAATTTGTCAAAAGTATTCCTGTAAACTACCATGTTATTATTATTATTATTATTATTATTATCATCATCATCATCATCATATCCTTTTTGCAGGGTATATATACTTATATTTCTGAGACAAACTAGGTCCCTAGGGAATACAGGGTTGCAGCTATTCTATTGTTACTATTCATTGTGCTTATATCGTAAGATTCAGTGTTGAATCTATTGTACTTTTGCATTAGTACTTTCCGAAGCATGTGTGCAGTGCCCAATATGGCTGTTTTCCGTAGTTCCTTGACTTCATGTTTTCCTGGTATGTTGCTCACGTATTTTCTGAATGACTTAGAAATAGTCCCAGTCGCCCCTCTTATTACTGGTATCACCTTGGTTTTTACATTGCACATGTGCTATATGTGTATTGTAAGGTTTTATAATTTAGAATCTTCTCGGCTTCTTATTTAATCACATTTCTGTCTCCTGAGATTGCAACGTCTATTAACATACATGTTCCCATTTCAATATCACGGATCATAATGTCTGGTTTGCTGTTGGAGATAGTTCTGTCAGTTTGTACTTGTTGATTCCACAATATGGTTACCTTGCCTCCTTGACTTGTTTCTACTGATTTTGGCACATGTTCGTACCAGTGTTTTTTGTCCAATTGTACCCCTGTTTCCTTGCACATGTTGAAGTGTAGTTGTGCACACACTCAATCATGTCTTTTTATGTACTGTTCTTTTGCCAGTATTGGGCATGCTGATATTATGTGGTCTATTGTCTCGTCAAATTTTTGGCAAAGTCTGCACTTGCTATCTGTCTCTGTGTTCAATATTTTTGTCGCATTTATTATTATTATTATTATTATTATTATCATCATCATCACCATCAACAACAACAACAACAACAACACATTTACTAATACGATCAGCTTTGCGTGATTTCAGGCTTCCACTGCGGTATAAATGAGATCTTCGCTCTTCTGGGATGTTAAGCAGAGTAAACTGGCAGTTGGTTACGGACGCTTTGGGACTGTTTATGGGTCCCAGGGTGGGACTGGAAAGTTGTCCTGAAACATTCGTGACTATCAATATAGGCTGCGTAAGGTCCCACAAGAGCGAAAATTGCACGGTCAGATTTTTGCGGCATCATGATCTTCTGAAATACCGAAAAGATTTTCTTTAAATAGACGTCTATAGAAAGCTTATAATTTGGCACTGAAGGTTATCTTTTTTTCTAAATTCCCACTCAAAAATTATTTGTAACATTAAAAATTGAAGTGCTGTCTCAAGCGGAAGCCAAGGAAAGCTAACATACTTCGTGTACTTCTCGTTACTGCGGCTTGAGGCAGTTTCAATTTAAACGTTTTATTCCTATCTACACGTTGCGTATGATGAACTGATCTCCGCAAGAAGTTACCCAGAGTCAAGCCTTAGTAAGTACATTTTTAATGTCTATTAATATTAAGAAGCTGTAATTTTTGCTGATTAAATACTTTACTCTTTCTACATGCGAATTATTCATACGGATGAATTTCATTATTCTAATATCTGTGTTTTGTAATACTTTGGAAGTTCTTGCGAATTTGACAAAGAGAGTACCATAATTATTGATTTCAAACGTTCGCCTTGTTCTGAATGTTGTATGTTTTCTTCTGGATAATTCATCAGGGTCTGAATTTTTTATGCTGACGTTTCGGAACAATCTTTCTGTTCCATCTTCATAGGCAGGTAGGTATGAAGTATACCAGTTATACCTACCTGCCTATGAAGATGGAACAGACAGTGTTCCGAAAGTCAGCATATAAAATTCAGACTCCGGGGAATTACCCAGAAGAAAGCATAAAACAGAGCACCCTAAACTTGACGATGCCATTACGAGGTACACTTTCTTTTGACTTGGTACGAATACGTATTCTTATTTTTCACAACAATCTAACGAGAAGTTTTGAGAACAAAATAATATCAGAACATAAAACAACAGAACCTCATCTTCCAAATGGGCATTTGGTTTTTTAAAATTATGTTTGCACACAGTTTACAGGCCGTATGCACTAAAGTAATCCCCCTATAATTTTCGCATGTTTATTTATAAATATTCCTGCTTCCCATTTTTTTGGTATTGAGTTTTATCCAGAATTTTATTGAACAATTCCAACATGCCTGCTTATAATTCGTTTTTTCCAAATTTAAATAGTTCCACTAGTAAGCTTTCTAATTTTTGAAAGAAAAATATTTAGAAAAATATATGGTCCTAAATATGAAAACGGGGAATGGAAAAGTCGGACGAATCGAGAACTAGAAGAGATGAGCAAAGGAGAAAATATAGTAAAATGAGTGAAAAGGCAAAGGATAAGCTGGTTATTTCACCTAGAGAGAATGAAGGAGGATAGGATGTCCAAAAATATCTTCACTCCAGAACTGGAAGGGACGAGAAGAAGGGGAAGACCCAGGAAAAGATGGAAAGAGGAAGAAGAAAGAGATCTTCAAGTGCTGGGAGTGAGAAGATGGAGAGAGTTGGTGGCAGATAGGAAAAAATGGAAGGACATTGTTCGATAGGCCAAAGCCCACAGTGTGCTGTAGTGCCAATGGAAGAAGAAGAAGTAAGCTATCTAATCCGGAACTTTTCCCGTTTTTATATGCTTAAGTACTTTACTAAACTCTTCCATTGTAATGATTTCTGCTGTGACATAGTCGTTATCACAGAAGAGAAGAGAAACAAAGGTTCAGAATATTTAGGTAAATATGTAATGATTTACTGTGGAGTCACTAACAACCTTTCTTCTAAGATTTAATTTATACATACATCGAAGATAAAAAGTACAGGTTAAGTTGTAGGTATGGCCTATTTCTGTGTATGTGTTTCACTGGTACACGTTCTGATTAGGTTAAATTTGCTCTAGACAATCTCAAATGTTCCTACTGCCACCATATTTGTAGTTGAGAACATAAAGGCAAAGTTGTCCCTGCGTAGGATATGAAAATGGGCGAACAGCTATAGTTCCACTTGGTGCACGAGAAGGGTCAGTGCACTGAGGGGCCCTGCCCGGCCGCTTTACTCCTGGGTTAAGAACACCTGGCGCTCACTGAATAAGAGGAAGTTAATTATGATTTATACAGACGTTATGCGTGAGTATATACATCATACACAGATGCTCTGTTTCTTTACCAGAGTTAATGATAATTTTATTGTGTCGTCTAATACCCACATTAGAATAATAATATTTGGAATGTGAATAAGAAGTGTTTTATTTGAATTATGATTACGGGTGTCTGAATTTGTCGAACACGTGCAAAAGAAACTATGACAAAGGATTGAACTTTAAGGATGTAAACCAATTCATCCTGTCTGTGATGATGTGATGGACTGGACACAACACGAACACTGATACCGCTGCAAGGCTACACGTCTGGACGGGATTACCTGCCAGTCGCAGTGGCATCATTACCTTTTCGTGTGGGAACAGTTTATCAGGATAAAGACGGCGCTGCGACAAGCATCTACACTATAGCCATCTATGACTTTGCATTGCTGTCCATTAGGAGATATATTGGAACATATGAAAGTGTTGTGTCAGAGGAAAATGTCATTATCTTTTGCCATCATGCTTCCTCTATGTGTTTTCTTCTGTTAGAGCAGCTGTTGACCAATTAGGTGCGCCAGTCCTGACTGCACATTACTATACTTGCCGAATGTTGTCTACAATAAAGTCAGTTTTGCGTCTAAATAATTTCTTACAAATGAATGAGTAAATGACTGTTTAAATCCATAAAACCCTTCAGAAGTTAATAGCCGTTCAAATGGAAAAAAATATTATTAGCCTCTTATAGTAACCGAAGAAGCATTACCATTTGCACAACAGCAAGCTAACGGTCCTCATCTTCAGCCGGATAAGTCCTGTCTACAACTTCGTAATCTTCATCTGTAAGGCACAATATAGCAGAATCATACCACCCACTCACTATTAGGCCACGAAAAGCCAGAAACTGATGGACCTAGTTTTCCACACGGCAACGCTGCTACTCTCTCCCTTCGTTGGACAGTGTGGAACGTTTCACTCCTAGAGGGAACAGGTGTGTGGGTGGGTAGGCAGGTGCATGAGTGACTTGACCTACTCCCCTCTGTGGACGTTTTGCTTCGTTGACAGTTACCATTACCTCGGAGTAAGGAAAGGCAGAGCGGAGTCAATACATTATGCTACAGGCTGGATAAGCGCTGGATCGAAATTTGATCCCCGGCAAGAGCAAGAGTTTTCCTTCTTCTCCAAAACGTCCAGACACGCTGTGGATCGCAACTAGCCCTTATGTTCAGCGGATACTGTGGGCAAAAAAGGGTAAACAGAGGCTGGATCATGTAGGTGACAACTTACTTCCACCTAGTACCACGGAAACAAATACGTGCAGACACACCGTCAGTTACGGCGTGCACAGGCACATTACCTACCCTCCGAGTCTATGACATCAAAGTGATATTCAGCTTTTCAGATTAAATATTTCTCATATTTCTCGCCTCTCCCTTACCCAGTGTTCCTCATTTCTTCTTATCCGTCCTTCTTAAACGCTGTTAATATCATATTATTGCGGTACCTTCATTGGTTCATCATTAATCACCAAGAAACCGAAGGGAAAATGTAAATTATTCCGGCGTTAATATGCCGTTATTTTTCTTCAAACACAAAAATTATCGTAACAAATTTATGTATTTGTAGAAAATTCGTCACTCTAGAGCATGGAAGCGGCTACGTTAAATAATAATACTGCAGCCTCAATTTCGAAATTAAACAGTATTTTCTAATTAACTGTGGGGGCACGCGTTTGCGCAGTTGGTTGAGGCATTATTTTAGAAGCCGGGAGGTCGCGGATTCGATTCCATAAATTGTCATTGAATTCATCCTTCTGGCTGCACTATGGTCCTGGGATCGACTCGACCTCTGACAGAAATATGCACCAGCGGAGTCTCCTGGGCGTAAAGGCGGCCAGTGCCTAGGTCTGACAACCTTACCACATTTATGTGCCCATCATCCGGTAATCTGGGACCCTCCACCTCCCAGAACCCCCACGCCCTGTCCAGATCGGTAGAGGGATTGCTTTACCTTTACCTTTACCGTTACCTTTACCTTGACCTTGACCTTGACCTGTTTTCGAATTAATTCCAGCGATCTCGAAAGGACTGAACAAGACGGTCAGAGCGGCTCGTATTTCATTTGAGTCGTCATGAAAATTGATTAATTGTTCTGAACATTACAAGGGCACTATAGCCTCACTCGCCTAACAAAAAACCACAAACTCCTTTGAAGAATCTAAAACCGATATTCATGGACCTATAAATATATAAAATTATCTGAACTTCCCCATGTGCCTTCTTCTAAACTAACAGTCTAGAGTTTTTAGGTGCATTCAGAATTTCATTATTTTCTCTGGGCACCAAACAAAGGGAGATAAGACAAACCCCACACAGGGCACTAGTGGAAGAATTGGAGCCATATACAGAATGCAGAATGGCAAACCTTAAGAGAAGAAGCTAGAAGCAAGAGCTAAGGAATTAGTTGAAAGATGACAATAAAATGACCATTAAAATGTCATGAGGGTGCCGAACATGTATTTGCGACTTCAGGAAGGTCTAATATCGATTTGTTTTCAAGCAGTAATGAAAAGGCGACTATGTTGTCCAAAGAACAGTTACATTCCATTGTGCTGTAATTCTTATAGTTCAGGTGGCGGAGGAATGAACAATACCGGACCAAATAATGTATTGTGCCTACAACAGACACATATACGAAAACAACGAGGCGCTTTCGCCTAACCATTGTTGATGTGGAAAAGCAAAAAGTATCAAATATTATGAACGTGTGTCCTTAAACCTGTCTTAGTTATCCGGCACGCAAATCAAATGTTTTCTGCGTCGTATGTATTGTCAGCAGTGGCTCGTCCGGATCTGCCATATTTATCGACATTATCTCACAAACGGCAAGATTTTCGGGGAAAAAAATTTTAAACACGAAATGCGTATTTTGATTTTCTGTACAATATTTGTCTAAGAAGTTGCTCATTCTACGAAGAATTCTGCGAGATACTGCCATAAATGTAGGCAGGCAGGTCTTCATGCAAATCACAAATTATTCTCATAAGATTTTAACGAAATTTGAATCTTCCTGACAGACTTTCGAAAAGTACTCAAAAATAAAAGTTTCATTAAAATCCTTCCAGCGGGAGCCATGTTGTTCCAAGCGGACAGACAGGCAGATGGGCGGATATAAACGATGAAGCTAACAGAAGGATTATTTCTTCTGACCCTGGAGAAAAACAATAAACGAATATTCTTATTTACTTTACTGTAAAGAGACCAGCCTCGTGGTCTAGTGGTCAGAGTCTCTCTGACTACTAATCATGCGGTGCCGGGTTCGATTCCCGGTTCTACCGTGGGAATTTTCCCTGAAGGGGAGGATTCCCGCGGTGACCATAGTCTGGGTAGGTTAGTAGAAATTAGGTTTAAGGGCCCTCCTGGCA
>Ga0123355_10011923_pt1 | contig 13434 bp, 8 predicted proteins | sample TergutEmb28metaG_3_FD_89872 | JGI IMG/M metagenome (GOLD analysis project Ga0123355, IMG submission 89872) | Embiratermes neotenicus P1 segment gut microbial communities from Petit-Saut dam, French Guiana - Emb289 P1 | ecosystem: Host-associated > Arthropoda: Insects > Digestive system > Gut ...
GATGTGGAAGAGGATATAAGGAAACTTGGTGTAAAAAGATGGAGAAGAAAAGCTTTGGATAGGGAAGAATGGGCGTCAATTATAAAGGAAGCCAAGGCCAAACTTTAAGGGCCGTAGAGCAATTGGAAGAAGAAGAACAGAAATAAAAAAAGGAAGATTGAGATGGCTGGTACATGTGGAGAGGATGAGTGAGGAAAGAGTGGTAAAGAGGTTATACCAGAACACTCCAGAAGGAAGTAGGAGTGTAGGAAGACCGAGGTTAAGGTGGATGGACGACGTGAGGGAGGACCTGAGGAGGACGGGTGTCACAAACTGGAGGATACGTGCGCACAGAAGAGACGACTGGAAGATGGTCGTGACGGAGACTAAGGTCCTACAAGGACTGTAGAGCCATGGAGTAGTAGTAGTAGATACTTAACCCCAGAAATTTCTTCAGAATTGTACAGTAACAGAATAAACAAACAATAAAACACAGAGTAATCTTAGTAACTGACCAACTTAATACACAAATTCTTGTTTTAAAATAAGTTTACTATATTCCTCTACACATTTCCATAAACCTCCAATTTATGGTGTTAGTTACCAAGCATCATAACAACTGCAGAAAATGAATAAACAAATAAATATTATCTTGTCATGGACACTTGAATGCTTCAAATTTCAAACCAATACCAATAAAACCAGTTTTTATCAATTTCTTCATCACACTACAAGCTGTTAGGCCAGTGAATATTCATTCCATGCATTGGCAAGGTCTGTTATACTTTGAGTCAATAAAACAGCAATCACAAAGCACACAAGCACTTTCATTTTCATGACTTGCCTCACAGTATGTACCCCCCAACAGCAATGGCTAAAACAAATGAATAAACATAATTTAGTGAACACTTTTGCATAGCATCAATGAGCAATGTTCAGACAAAACAACATGGAAGATGTAAAACACGTACCTTTTTCCCTCGATCATGCATCATTCTTTCTGTATCTTTGAGCATTTCTTGTCGCCACAGGTCAAAGAAGTAATTGGCATCAGTATAAAATTTTAAACCATCTTTACCATCCTCCCTGCAGAAATTAAAGAGGAATTTTAGAATTATAAAATGCCAACCACATTTAAAGTTGTATTATTAAACACATGGAGCTGAAAAATAATATTACTGCACTGGATCACTCAAACAATTTCGGATGGAAATGCATGGAACTACTAAAGGTATGCGGAAATTAGAAATGGGGTAATGATGATGCAGGTGATGAAGACAACCATGTATGGAACCAGTGACATATGAAGCAACAAGGAAGATATGAGAATAAGGCAATGTGGTGGTATATACCTAGTGGAAACTTTTCTTCAGTGGATAAACCATGTAACATGGATACGAGCTGCACAGGAGGGAGGGGCAGGGTAGGAGGAGAAAGAGAATACTGTGAAACGAATACTGCTGTCCCAGTGGCAGATGTCATTTGTGGCCTAGTGGTATGGCACTTCCCAACACAACAAGACACTGATATAACTGAGATAAAAATTTCTCACTTTGATATCCAGTACAAAATAATTTCCAAATATTCTCAGCTACAGTAATAACACCAAAAACAAAAAGCATTGTAAATGGCATCTTGATAAACTTCTTCCACTTGTACTTCTGTCTTACAATTGCTTATACTTTTGCTAAAAGTTTACTGTATTAATAGGAATGATATGTGGAATGCATCCTGGATTACATCCAGCCTTTATATAGCACATCACAAACTACATACATTTTCTTCAAGACACAACCGAATTCAGTATTTTTAATTGTATACCTTTTTGATGTTCTTCAACATTTATGACCTTTAATTACGATACTCTCAGCAAAGAACCGAATGTGTGACATTAAGGATCAGGAAAGGGTTCATATTTCTTGACTCAGACCATAATCAACTGGTCCTGTCTTAACACAGCAACAAAAAATGTTCTGCAACTAACTTCCTGTTGGATGCACTTACTAACCTGTATGAATTCAATTTATCCAGTGGTGGTGGTTTATCGCAAGTCTGGTACGTTTCAAGCATGGCAGTAGGCATAGTATCACGTGAAACTACTTGCTGGTCAAACACTATTGAGCTCTTGAATGCCTTTCTCATATGAATGTCTTGTAGCGAAACTGTAAATCGTTAACAGTATTATCACGTTTGCAGCAGGCATACACTACTCTACACATGCTGGTTTTGAATAATACATATATATAAAAAAAAATACATAATGCCTGACCTTCTGGAAATTCAAAAATAGTAGAAAAGGATGTTTACAAACTGGACTACAGAAATTTTCATAATGCATCCTTTTATAACTATAATGCTACCAATGCCAAAACTTTTTATGTTGTACAACAGTACAATATAAGATTCTTGATTGCTGGTTGTGTATATGTAACCGAATTACCTTGCAAATAATGTACTCAAAATCCAAAGTCTATGGATGAAATTACTGATGAAATCCATTCCACAGAGTGATGCAGATGGAGTGTGAGCCCAATCATTCAGCTGACATGACATTTAAATTTCCTAATTCTACCACACAATTGCTGTGGAAACAAACTACTTTATATTCACCTAAAAGAAAATTGCTATACACATGTACCAAATTTAATACAAAATGGAAGTCATGGTATACATGTACCTAGTTACACCACCTATATTTAAGAGTGATGTCATGTCAAGAATGATAGCACACAATACAATCTCATTATTCAAGTAACTTAAAAATCAATAACAAACTTTGCAAGAAATGACATGTAAGTTTTAAATTTCATTACTTAACACACACCTTCTTCAACATTGCTATCAAGCTGAGTAACTTTCACAGCCAAACGGTCAATGCGTGTCTGAAGAGAATTTGCTCTGGCAGCCAAGCCATGTGCTTCTCGTGTCAGCTCCCCAAACAGATCTTCAGCATGACGACTCAAGCTAGACAATTGCCGCACTGTGTTGGCCAGTGTACCATTAGTGGCTGCCTCCAATTCTGATGGCAGTGGGAAATCTTCTGGTATGGTGCCTCGCGCAACATGCACAGGCTCCACCACACGTTTTGGCAGCGGCATGCTGGTTGGCACCGCGCAATTTCACGACATGACCTACAGCAAAATATGACACATTCAGTTTCAGTTTTTAAGGATTATAAATACCAGAGGTGTCTGAAGGTGCTGACATGGCACAGTTGGTATAGTGCCTAAGCTATGGGTTGCACAATCCAGGGTTCAAATCCCAGCAGGGACATGAGATACTTTTCTTCAAAATATCAAGACTGGCTGGGCATGAAATTGACCATTCACCTCAATCTATTGTTGGGATTAAAAATAAGTGGAGCTATACCTCCACTCCCCTGATATCCCTTCATGGCATGGGCAGGAACAGCTTTACTTTGTGAAGGTATTAGTAACATGAAAATAATGATAAGATTGAACAGCAACAAAAGAAAACCAGGGCAAAGTCACACATGAGACAAGGATATAAAGAAGTAAAGCTGTCCTTGTGGATTAACAAGCCGCTATGATGGCATACAAAGGATGAAGGTGATGTTCAGGTACCCTTCAACAGCAATGTTCATGCCCAGTTTTGTGACAATCAGTCAACTAGTTCAAAGGGTATATTGGAGAGGTAAATGCACATAAGCACACACACATGCAGCACAGTGCCTCAGAACTCTGCTGTCTTCTTTTTTGAGGAAAAGTATGATAACAGAATAAGGAGAAAAGTAAAAAATGAGTTTTTATGAAAGGAAATGTTGAAATTAAATAAGACAAACAGATAACTTACTGCCAGTATCTTACAGCACCGCATTTTACTGTGTACTTCTTTACTCAATCACAAAAATCACAACCAACAAAATACACTGTTTTGAGGAAGAAACTCCTAATGATATGTAATCAATCTCCTACACGTTTTGGCCCATCTGGGCCATGATCACGGAGCTGCCAACAGCAAAATTTTTGTTGTAGTTTGACAGTTCGCAGCGTATTCAACTTCCGATTTAGCCTGTTATGTAAAGACTCACACAAGCTGCTTAATTTGTGATTTACAGATGTACGCAGACAAGCCATATTTTACTGCTGGAGGCACCCAGATGGGCCGTAACTCGTGGGAAACTGATAACAAACAATTAAGAGGATTCTCCCTAAAACAGCATATTTTACTGGTTTTAATTTTTATTATCGCCAACAGAATCCAGAATCAAATTCTGCATACCTTGTATACAAACAAGCTATGATATTACGACGTGTGTGTTTTGTGAACTTGTATACCAGAAGTTTACGTGATGTATAATTTCGTAATTAAAGACTTCCGTTACTTTATGAGGGGAATTCGTGGCCGAACGACCACCATCCTTGACAGCGCTTAAGCAAAATCTTGGCGGCCACAAATTTACAGATATAGCGAGGTAGAAACGATTATCACAAGATGCCTGATAGTACAACACGCGGACTACTGCACGCTAACAGGGAATACAAACGCTCGTGCCTCGGTAAGTTACATGACTCAATTGTACCTGTAGGCCGGACTATGCGGTAAAGTTGTAGGACAGCAGTACACTTAAATCTGAGCTGTTCTTATTACAGATGTAATAAAGAACCCAAAATACATGCAATGTAAGCTTATCCTCTGATCGACCCTCGTATACAAGAAACCATTTACTGTCTGTATGGCTTTTACTGCCAATGGTTGCCTATGTCAGACCTGACTAATTTTCTCTAAAAATTCGTCGGTTTCCGAAATAAACAGCACCTACAATGGTTAGAACCGAACGCACAACATCCCGGTGTTAAGTGTAATTCTCAAGTGTATCAAAAGTGAACGAACAGAAATACGCTTATCATCCGTGGACCATAGTTTATGGATATTACCTCATTCTGAAAAAGCCAACTTGCTGATGTAATTTCGGTAGATCCAGTGCAAAGACAAAGCACGCGAAGAGGCACTAAACCTCTTGGTGCCGGGGGAAGCAACAATCAAAAGCGAAGGCAAAATAGTAGGACAAAATATGCGGTTGCGGTTCCTTTTTGTCATCGCCCGTTATATTATTCATCCAGGGTACACCAAAAAGCGACGATTCTGCTCACAACTCGCTGTGTTTAGAGATGAGTCACCCAACAGCCCTGTTCCCCACTTTTCAATGATCAATAGCAGTTCGAGTGGGCAGCGGAGGCCAAGCCACTGTGTCTAGACCGGAATGTCGGCGTCTCTGATTCTGAAATGATTAGGTACTGAAATACACAGATCGACCAATAAGTCTGCTGGCTTTTCTAAACACAGAACACCATTGGGGGCACATATGAGCGTGTTCTCCCACCCTTTACCAACCAAATTACAAAACCAAAAACAAACATATTCGCCTTCCCACGAGATACATAGAATGGTAAACGCCTTACGCTGTGCTATTTCGTACTGGGAAGATAAGAGAATCCCTGTGGTCACGAGGTCTAAGGCTTGGGTCTGCGGCCGCTCCCTTGCTAGGATGTGGTTTCGAATCCCGTCGGCAGCTTGTGAATATTGTTGCACCAGCAGATACCTCTGCGAAGGTCCGATCCTTCGCCCAGGGGAGTTCTACCGAGTCATTTGAGTGTGATCTGGTGCAGCAATAACCCTCTATACGTACACTGAGTAGGCAAAGATGTTTAGACAAATAAAGGATACAAGAGAGTTGCTGGTATCTTGTTTGCGCACTTCCCTGCGTTATCGCTATGACGTAATGATGAGCGGCGACGTCAACATAAAATGCACGAAACAAACTATGAAGGACGAGGTGCGCTGCGTTTCTAACACGTTGAAGAGGCCGTAACTTTACTGCCGTTAATCCACATAACACCAAATAATCCTAAGGCCAGTAAGTTATAGAAGTAGACTGATGTTACCGAGCATGCTCGACAAGTAATAACGAAGTCACATTCTCGGGGACCGGCTTTCCTTCCCGTTAATGCCGGCTACCCAAACCCAACGCCTTCCGGAAGAAGCTACACAGAGAAGTACGTGCAAACAGAACTACAGCAAGACATATTCACACCTACTTAATCTCCATTACTCGTACACATAAAATGCGCAACATCGGAAACACAGTAAAAAACACAGGATATAGTTTTCAAGAGCACACCGGTTTCCGTGAGCTCTTACAGCCAAGAATCCCTGCGCAGGCTTATAGTTTACGAAAACGAATCTACTTTAAAAGCACATATGTCTTCAGACATAGTGAGCCTTGGCGGAATCAGGAAATACGAGTGTAAACTCATTGCCCCTGCACGCTGTTTGTCGAGCCTTGCCGCGTGACGTCAAAATGTGACCAATTAAAGCAATGGTATACAAACATATTTTACATTTGTAGAGTCGTACCACTAGCTTCACAGGCAAGCCAAGCCTGCATATTGTTTCACACTGTTCACTGCGTGAAGCCGGAACACAAGCGTATATTCGGCCACTTGCAATGTAGGTCCTACCTGAAACAGCATCTTTGTTTCGTGGTTCAGATTTTGAAAACATCTGCAGTACAGCAATCCCTCACCAACAGCAGAGGTTGAGGTCCTGAAAAAACAAACACCGCGATTGGCAAGAACACGGCTTTGTGGCCTATTAACTAATGTTCATCGAAGTTTAAGATAGGTATAAAGACCACCTAAATTATATGCCCCACAAAATTAAAGGCATGTCAGATACAAAATATTAAAAAAGTGTCACAAAAAGACGCAACGCAGTGTTAGCCGGAAGTTAGAAAAACTGGGTTCGCATGCCTATACAGCCCTGCTTCCGATAAATTCGTGTATGGATGTTGTGGTTCGGAAACTACCGGATTATTGTGTGTGTACACAAACTAAAACCGGGGATACAAAATGCCAAACACCACAGCTGTCAAAACGGAATACAAATGGAAAACACCAGATGGTGAAAGACTGCTCTAACGTGGAAGAGCTCTCTCCCATACTTGCATACACTCAATGAGGTGTATGACGTTAGTAAGATATATTTTACAATCTCGTTCTGAAAGTGTGCGTATACCAGAGCAAACTATTTACAGGACGGTTTTCCGACAAGAAAACAGTACATGTATGGAAATGAGGCTGTCTGCGTGTGTTCTCGCTCACAAATTTTAAACCAGCAGCCCAGTTTTAAACCAACCTGACAAGAAGGTCGGATCATCTGAGATCACTCCTACATTCAATAATTCCAAAAACACAGAAATTTTTTTTTAAAAAAAGGTACACACTTTATTATGCATCTTTCAAGCTAAGAGAAGTGAGACATACTGTTGAAGTTGGATGCATAAGCCTGCAAGTCTGCATGAAATATGTTTCAACTGAAAAGTGATAATAGTTCCACAACAAAATATTTTGAGATATCTGAAAGACCAACGCAGATAGTTCAATTTTGACGTGTCTTTATATATTTTCAATCCAAGTATCGGTGTTGGTGAATGCATGAACGTTTTAAACTCCTTTGTTTCTCGGTACTCATAATGATTCATAATTTCCTTTCATCAGGCATCCTCACGGGTAAAGATTGAGGGCTATAGCATGCTTCAATAAACGTAACCGGCCGAAAACTTGCATGAAAGATGATTTTCACATAACCCACAGTACCAGAAGCATTGGCACACATCCGAAAATAAATAAGTATGCAATAGGTGTATTTATCAACACCAGCCTCTTATTTTTTAAATGGTTACTGAACCGCAAGTCTTTCCGTGTTTGAATTATCGGCATCCGGTTAGAACAAACATGTACGAATGCCACTGATATATTTTGTCATCACATCCGCTTCTGTAACGGAAGGTCCAGTAATCTAAGTTATCAACCAGCTAATGCCTAGAAAAGGACCGATCGAGTAAGGCAATTGCATCCTTCAACCCTCCAACTTCGCACAAATTATGGTTTCATCTGCTGGATAACTATGTAAAAGTGCCTTTGGGTTACGTACCAGAAACAGTGGTTTATCTTTTCGTACTCAAATAAGGTAACGCTATACTTGTGCTTACGTTATCACGCCACGAAGGCACATGGGGGGAATGGAGGTATAAATTCCACACATGCCAAACCTCGGCAATAAATGGAGGTGAGTGGTCATTTAGCTACAAGCCCCAGACACCTTATCTTCGGATAATGATTCTCCGGTCCAACTGAACAGGAAACTGGGTTGGACCCCACAGCGGGTCAGGACGCAATGGAGAAGTGAACACCTCTTGGTCCCGCCGGGAATCTAATCTCAGTTGTCCAGACCGTAGCCTCGTCACTAAAACGACTGTGCTACCCCGGTTCCTTTGGAATTGAAGTATAATGGGAAGTACATAACGCCATGATATGCTGAACACTAGAGTCCTTACTTTCGTATATAAAATCAACAAAGAAGTTTCGATAACTGAAGAATAAAAAACCAACTAGATGCCACTTGTTATTTTACTGTGCTTCTTATAAGCTCAACATGTTTCGGGCATTACTATGCCCATCATCAGGAGCTCGCGACTATAATGTTGATTACCACATTAGTCGTATCGTTCTTGGTTTGCTGTATGTTGGGGGTTAGGTGCAGTGACCAATGTGGTAATCAACATTATAGTCGCCAGCTCCTGATGATGGGCACAGTAATGCCCGAAACACGTTGAGCCTATAAGAAGTACAATAAAATAACAAGTGGCATCTAGCTGTTTTTTTATTCTTCAGTTATCACAATGATGCACGGTCCAATAAACATCAGATTCAAAGAAGTTTCGGTTTGTACCATTCTGTTGATCAATCGCGAACCAGTAAAGTACGATGTCACCTGAATGGGTGTCACAGAAAATCTTTAACCGGAGGGCAAAGTAATGAAATGACTCACACTACCGAAATACTGCTGGAATGACTACACTGCGGGCACAAGCAACACCAGTACGCCTATCTCATTCCGCTAATAGGAATCCAGAACGTTAGTAGTTCTAACACCGACATACACGCGTGGTGCTACACGTTCCGAACGAACAGTGCCGCATTCTAATAAAACAAGTCGGCGCTTCCATTCAGGCAGGAGTCATGTGAGACGCGCCTGGGATCTTTTTAATTTTACCATCACTTCAGTATACGCAGGTAAACGGCGCTACGGTCTTTTCAGCCTCACGGGTACGCGCATCCACCATGACGTTATTACTGACTGTAGGGGGGGGGGGGGGGGGGCCCCCCTTTTTTTTTTTTCCCCCTCCTCTGCTGTCGAGGGAGAGGGCGGCCCCTCCTCTTTCCCCGCGCCCCGGGGCGCCGACCCCCCCCGTGTTTTTTTTTGGGGGGGGGGGGGGGGGGGGGGGGGGGACCCCCGATGTTGCTGTGTCCTCGGCCCATATTCTCATTGGGAATCAAATCTGATCTAAAAACAAGTACTGGACACAACTGTTAGCGGAAATGGGTAGCTCCGTCAGTATAGTGACTATGAAAGAGGAGAATCGGGATTCGATTGTTGGCAACGACCCAATGTTCCTCCTCGCCACCGTCTTCAGACCGGCTTTGAGACCCACACAACACATATCCAAATGATAGTGAGGGCTCCTTCCTGGGGTACTATAGCCGGGTTTTGGCGCTAGCCGCTCACCTCCATCTAGTATCGAAGGTCAATTACAATCAGGTCTGGAATTACACCTCCACAGAGAATGGCAATGCTGGGAGTGGGTTGTACTGCTAATCCTCTGCCACCTTCTTACATGTCATTTAATACCAGTTCTTGAAAACGAAGTTTTTTTCTTTTGATGGGAATTCTTCGTAAAGCATAATACGTTAAAATACCGTCTGTACAGGAGACTAGTATGGAGGGACTACGTCATAATGTTCGCTTTCAACGACGGAGAATGTTGAAACCTAACTTTTGCATAGTAATGATTTGAAAACTATGCTCCTCCTGTAGGGGTCGTTTTGATGTTTATGGAACTCGCACACGCCATCAAATTAGCTGTCAATTTTAAAACAGCATTTAATAAGTATGTGTCCGCAAATGAGCCACAACTAGTAGGGTGAAAGAAAACTTGAAATGGACATAGTTATACGACATAGGCAACACTGTTGTCTCTAGTCACTTTAATGAGGTGGAAGGATCAAACGAAATATGTCAATAAGCTCTATATAGGGTCCCCCCCTCCCCCGTAGCGCTTCGGCCCGTGTTCGGATCATGGCCTTCCCTTTCGAGGCTTCGCAGTCACACTCAGACACATCACAATCGGGAGGTCTCCTCTGGACAAGTGATCAGTCCGACGCAGAGACCTCTACCTGAATATACACAACACTCACAAAAAATACATCCATGCCTCCGGCGGGATTCGAACCCCCAATCCCAGCAAGTGAGCGGCCGCAGACCCACGCCTCAGACCGCGCGGCCAACGGGATCGGCAAATTTATATTAAGCACTCGTATTATACATGTTGTTACAATGAGGCAATAAACACCTGGCCAAGGCACTTTTATCGGGCCACGCAAGTGTCGCAGAAAACAAGCTAATGGAGACAGTACTCTCTTTCACATTTCGGACGTTGCCCACGTACTGTACGAGTTCCAAACACAAGAACAAACTCGAGGGAAATCGACTGCGCTAAGACGGAGTGTCGTAAAAACGTAACGGTCCGCGGAAAACACGGCGGTCTAGCGGTGAGAGTTCCTATTTCAACAGCGCATAAGGGATGATTCACCACCGTTGGCAAATTGAAATTTCTCGACATGTTCGACCTTTGCAAAATATGCCGGCTGGATACCTTGCCAGCAGACGCGTGTTTCTTTCAGAATTTTCTTAAGAAGGATGAAATACAAATAGGGAAATTTTTCTCCGCATCGGAAATTCAATACATATATTTTCCTTTTAAAAGGCAACTTCAGTATAATTCAGGAAATGAAATTAGACACACAGCTCACACAGTGACGACATATTGTTTGACTATCAATCACAGGTAGCAGAAATATGGTCCTGAAACAAGTATCACGTATTAGTCTGTTCTCTCTGACAACACACTCGACTGAAAACATCGATGTAATACCAGGCATGTGACGCCGATGACCAAGCCTAAAACCCACAAAACACACAACGCTTAAAACGAACAGGAGCGTGTAACGTACTCATCGTAAGGCAGAAATGTGCGTTCTGTACTTTATTTAAACAGCGTTTCTCCTTATCTGTGACGTGCATTACACTTCTACTTCATGTTTGCTTACAATGAATGTTTGCTGGCATTACGTCACTCTGTGAGATTCTGACGAACTTTACGAATTTGTGTACATCTACAAGTCCAACGACAAAAACAAAAAAGACGGCAGTCACGCATGCTACACACTGCAACGCGGGATGGAGAAAAGGCATATATTTGTTTTGACACCACCGTCGTTCATAAAAGTAACTTAACGACACTGTACCAGCAACGCAGCGCCAATCACAATAACGCGTTAACAATCAGAAGAAACGGAAGAAACTAAAAAGGTAAGAAAAAGGTAAGCTAGGGTTTAAATTTTATACATCTTAGTTAGGAATCCGCCTTCTCTTGATAAAGGCATTCTTATCTGCTTAACTGCCTTTGCTCATTATGTACAGTCAATTAAGCAGAAACAAGACCAGCAGAAAAAGCTCCTTCTTTTCGTCAGTTTACTCATTCAGTCACGGGTATCAGTGCTACGAGTACAGAATCCAATACCCTATATTGACATCAAACGATTTTCATTAACATCATGCCAGTTAGAACTTTTGACTTCGTACTTACTTCTCTGCCTTGAACAGCAGCACGGCGACCATACAACATTTAGAGATGGAAACAACGCGTCTCAATTCTACAAACTTCTTCAAACTGTGCAGTCAACAGATATTCGCAAAAAAAAGCATGCAATATACAAAGTGTTTACGAAATACACTTCAAAACTGTAGCGGCGTGTCCTATGAGGAAAACCAACGAAAAAAGTCCATATTAGCACGGGTAACTTGCATGTTTCTTTTTCGAGCTATGACGGCCATGAAAAGAGATGTGCCGAATGAGTCCAGCTCGCGTACCCACATTGCAAGATGTCCTCAATCAACTTCTCTTCTAAGCTTCAATATGTTATACGCTATACAATGTGATGCAATAGTTACAGTGCCAGTCCAGTCGTCCTTGTGCGAAACACAGACAGAAAATCATAGAAGATTATAAAACAATGAGGTCAAAGATTTAAAATTCACTGACATGATACTAATCAGTTGAGAACGCTACGTAACACATCGCCGTTTCACATTCGGCACAGCAAATCCTAACTAGAACGGACACGATCTACTTCAGAATCCTTTGATATGAGGCGGCAACACGAAACACGTCACCAAACTTATCAAGAAGTCTGGGTGTATTACTTGATACGTTTAATTAAATACCGTAACGGACATGCGCGGCCTCCTCTGTAGCATAATGCTCAGATAACATCAAAGTGGGCATGAGTGGTGCAATGTTTATAATAAACGCGTATGAGAATTCGAAGAATTTATAGTTTATCTACACAAACTTTTCACATGTAGTCGACTACATGACGTGCTGATTTCTGTAAAAACTATAAAACACGGAGTACGTTAAGGTAAGTGTTGATACACTGAGAATTGTGTTATTCTTGGATATGACGCTGTATCACTATGTAATCGGATGAGGTCAACACGTTGCCTCAAAACGTCGGGATCCGATTACCCAAGGACGCAGCGTCACACCCCAGGAGAAGTGATTCTTCAACAACACCGCTGTGAGCACTTCAGAATTCGTGTAGGTACCTTCTCGTCATACAGACAGGCCATTTAGGAAGTTATGGTACGGTTAGAGTTTAGACTGCACCGCCAGCCTCGAATGTCGAAGAAGTTGCTGCCCGATCACGGGGAAAAGAACGAGTCCACAGTTAATTTTCTGTGCATGTGGGGATAATTTACCTCAGTAGGTCCTAAAGGTTTCTATATGTCCCACTAATTTTACCATTACAAATTCTGCACTTTGTCCACGCAGAATGTTTATGTTTTGTACGGTTCTCAGAACAAGCAGCGATTATCTCTCTACACAAAATTAAGTGGCTGGTTTTAGGCGCATTAGCAAAATTCCGAAAAGCGACTATTGGCTTCGTCATGTCTGTCCGTCTGTCCGCATGGGACAACTCGGCTCCCACTGGGTGGATTATCATGAAATTTGATACTGAGCACTTTCTGAAACTTTATCGAGAAAATTCACGTTTCATTGAAATCTGAGAAGAATAACGGGTATACTTTGCATGAAGACCTACGTACATCTATGATGTCTCGCTGAATTATTCTTATAATGAGAAATGTTTCGGACAAAAGTTGTAGAGAAAATCAAAACAAATATTTTATGTTCAATATTCCCCCCCCACCCCCCCCCCCACCAATAACTATTATTTTTATAAATAAAAACAAAACCCAATAACAAACACAGACAACAAAAAAAAAAAAACAAAACAACGAACGACA
>Ga0123355_10011924_pt1 | contig 13434 bp, 8 predicted proteins | sample TergutEmb28metaG_3_FD_89872 | JGI IMG/M metagenome (GOLD analysis project Ga0123355, IMG submission 89872) | Embiratermes neotenicus P1 segment gut microbial communities from Petit-Saut dam, French Guiana - Emb289 P1 | ecosystem: Host-associated > Arthropoda: Insects > Digestive system > Gut ...
ATCTGCACTGGACAGAAGCGGTGGAAAGGTCAGCTTCAAGCTCTACGAAGAAATACGTAAATATCTGAGACTATATAGTCGTATATATATATATATATATATATATATATACTTTATGTTTATTAATTGCAGAGGACTTAGACATATTAGACTTATAATCTGCCATTTAAAGAATTCTTCGAATAAATGGAAGACCCAATTCACAAGAATAATTTGAGGAAAAATGAAACAGAAAAATAAATTATACTTGCAAATACGTACATTTTTACCGTATTGTTAAGCTCGGTGCGTGTAATCAATGTGTACTCGATGCAAGCCTCCTTGTATTGTTCACAGTAATGCTCGTTCGTCCCCATTACTAGTTTGTTGTTCCGAGTTATTTTATGACTCTCTATCAACTGCTGAGATCCAATAGCTGAAATTCTCACACCATCACGTACACCATATATTTCAAGTGCAGGCTCGTAAATGCTAACGCGTTTTAATTGCATAACGAGACAATTACTGACGCAATGCCGCGACTCTTCAAGGATTGTACCATAGTTCAAGTGGGTGAATTCGAGCATTATAAAGCATGAATATGGCGCCATCTCGAAAGTCAGGACTCTTCCGTTTGTTGATTGTAAGAACGGTACAAATTCAGCGCTTTATAGACTATTTACTCTGCTTGTGGCCCATGCATTTCAATCCTGGAAACTCTCAGCAGATTGCAATTAAATTTATTATTGGTGTTTGAACGGTCTGTAAATAAGACAGAGAAGTCCAAGAAAACAAAAATTTTAAGTTGCCATTCTGGCAACGGTATGTGCAGACTGATGAAAGTAACAAACAACTTAGTTAGCCAATTGAAACAGGTATCTTCCGAATACAAAACAAGAAGTTTACTGCTATCATGAGGGTGTTTTGTCTAAGAAGAAGGTTTTCTTATGTAAACATATGTGTGTATATAGGTACACGTGCAGGAGAATGCGACATACAAATTGAAAGTGCGTGCTATTTAAAATACATTCGAGGAGTTCATATATAACACACGTACATCCAAAGAGAGCTACGGATCACTCCTGCTGATGGTCGCTCAGCAGTATACACAAAGATACAGCATCGACTGTGATTTACTGTCACTAACCTCAACCAGCAGAACGAGAGGAAGCAGAAGAACCTCAAGGAAACTGTAAGAAAAGTACGTGTTATTTTTTCAAGAGAGGGTAAAGGGCCCTATAGCGAAACCGTGGAGATGCATTTCGGCATTGTGTGGAGGTGAATAAGCACTTTTGCTCAGTATGCAACATGGATAACATCATTTCTGTCCCAATGCTAGACCTACAGGCTATATCGGTCTCCTTCTCCTTCCGCCTAACATTCACCCTTAAAACTGCTCCTGCAACATAAGCCGAAAGTCTAAAATGGCCTCTGCAAGCGACGTGTTCCAATTTTTATCGTTGCACCGTGCATTTTGAAATCTACGGTGTTCACACACCAACAAACGCACTGTTTATTAACTTGGTTAAAAGTTTTAAATTTACATTAAAATACACAATAATATCGCTCCTACATGTTTCGGTTTTTAATGTCCATCATCAGGGAGCTTTATCTATACCTAACTAAAGTTGTATTTATGTTAAAACACTCGGTAAAATTACGTCGCTATATAAATTAGTTGATGTGGCAGCATGTCGTAGAACGGCCGCTCTACGACATGCTGCCACATCACCTAATTTATACAGCGACGTAATTTTACCGAGTGTTTTAACATACATATAACTTTAGCTAGGTATATACAAAGCTTCCTGATGATGGTCATTAAAAACCGAAACAAGTAGGAGCGATATTGTTGTGTACTTTAATGTAAAATTAAAACTTTAACCATGTTAATAAATAGTGCATTTGTTGGTGTGTGAACACCGTGGACGTACTCCAACTTCGTTGCCTGTTACATGTATCAGCAGTTGCCTTCCACTATTTTGCTTTCGTTAGAAATTTTCCATGCATTCATTAATTTGTTTCTCGCTCATTCTATTACTGGAATATTCAAGAGTTACTAATCCTTCAGATTCACTAGTATTCACACTATAAACGCAACAACTGACCACAGATCTTCGTCGTTGTTTGGTGCATTTTATCAACGGAACAACCATCTAAAAGCTGTCACAACATTTTCACCCCTAGTACTGTAAAGAAAATTAAGCATCTGCTGATGAAAAGAGGCTTATATTGTTGAAACGTGAAATCCTTTTCAATGTCACCAAGATACCTTTTGTATAAACTCAAATTGACTTTTCTGTTTTTATTTAATCTGTCATATACAATGGCCACGTTATGTTACCCATACTACTGGTTAACTTTAATAAGAACGAAGAATTGTATCAATATAAATAAATACACAGACTTACCGCGCAACACAACTATTCATTTATTGCAATACAGCTACACGTTTCTCTCCACCTAGGGACCCATCATTAGACTGTCAAATAAAAACGCATTAAAAAAGTAAAGTGGATAAAAATACATACTTCTGTTTTGTTGAGGTCTCATGAATTACGAGAAATAAATTAATTCCTTTTTTTTTTGTGGCGCTGCGGCCCAACGTGGGCCATGGCCTCCTCATTCATGAGGTTTCTAGATCACACACAACAACCGACGCACCACAGTCGGTAGGACACCTCTGGACGAGTGATCAGCTCGACGCAGAGACCCTTACCTGACAACACACAACATTCACAACAGACGAATATCCATGCCCCCAGTGAGATTCGAACCCACGATCTCAGCAAGCGAGGGGCCGCAGACCTACGCCTTAGACCGCGCGGCTACTGGGACCGGCGTATATTCCTTATTGTGTTAATTAATTAATTAATTATTGTTGTTTATTATACAATCGTCGATTTTGAAAGCAGTGTGAGTAAAGTTTTACATTTAATATTTTGATATTTATCTTAATTCAAAACTATGTGAAAATTTTCCTATATTGAGTTCTACTTTGTTTTACTTCGTTCTTGTATGTTGTTTGTTTATTTGGCAGCCTGGTGACGGTGCTGTAAATGGCCCAAAACATGTTGGTTGTGCTGCAGTAAATGAATAGTGGTGTTAGAGGGGAAGTCTGTCCATTTATGTGTATTGATATTATAAGATAACAGGATGACAACCATTAAAGTAAACTGAAGAATCATATTATTCACTCTTTCTGAAAAAGTTACTTCACCGACTTCTTGTGTTTGAGGGCCAGTTCATTGTGCATAAAAACTACACAGCTATTTAATGAGAAAATGCTGATGAAACATGATTCATCTGAAGAAAATAAGCAGGGCGAGATACATACACTCATGACCACTTTGTGCAGTTGTTCAGATTTTCAATTTTGAGTTTATGACGTCACACAGAGGTGGCATACACGTGTCGACATCGGGGTATTAAGGCAGCAAAGCTATGATTCGCGGAACAAGGGGAACAGGGCATTGACCTCGAGGATCGATCGCACCAGAACCACTAATTCCCCCACGAGTTGTGCCCAAACAGGAGCAGATTCGTGCCAACTCACAATGTGACTATAGCTTTTCGTTCCCATTTTCTGCTAGGAAGCTTCGTTCTCAGTACATTAATCCACAGTCAATTATGGCAGCAGGGAAGCTCACAGGGCACAACACATGAATCGGCCGGAGTGAGTAGGAGGGAAGGTTTTTTACTTGCGTAAAGTGGCCGGAGCGTGACGCTCAACTCCATTTAGTAACGAGGGTGGACTTTTGCTTTGATTATCCCGTACATCTTCATATCATATTGCTCAGGCAAAGACAGAAAAAATACCTCGTTTTCTGAAGAAAAATAGACCTAAGAGCTAACCCCGTGTGTCCCAAATCTGTACTATATTCCCTTCGAATAACAGACTCCAACACGACAGTTCGTGTCCGCTTTGTTATGTTAGTATGTTAAAACAACATTGCAACATGTTCCTCCCATGTTCATTACTGACAGGGTTTTATCTCCAGCTTCGCAAGACGACATAAGGACATCTAGATAGCCAGAGGTGTACAAGCCCCTCCCGGGGTTCGAGTACACACCGCTGTCTATTGTAATTAGCTCCTGTGGGAAGATGAGCATTGATCTGGGTCACAGAGAGCCGACAAGTCGTGGTCCTTGACGCCCCCTTCACACTCCGCCTTGCACAGGGACGCAGTGAGTAGAGAGGTCAACGCCCCAGGTCCACGTGGCAAGGACAATATGAGTGCCACGTGGAGCTGTCCTGCCAGCCTCGCCCAAGGACGACCTCGAGCGGCGCGTGGTTAGGCTTAGAGTCAGGTTTACATCGCCTCTTCTATTGTCCTGAAAGGTAGATCCATGCAGTAAGTCTATTCATAATTTTTAGTCCAAGGTACACGTGGTGGAATTCGAGAGCTGCTACATTCTTTTGCTTCTTCAGTTTTACGATCAATTTTCCGACTCCAGCACTAACACAGATTAATGAGATATGAAACCAAAGTGTTTAACCAGCAATTCTGAAGCTAAACAAAAGTCCTGTATGCACTCAAGAAGAGAAGCAATGTAGCGGCCACAGTAAGGAATACGAACTTTTTCTTGGGGCTACATTCATGAGCAAAAAATTCAGTGTTCACAATACTGGAGATGAAATTCGTAGTACCTTGAATAATATACAGAAATAGTGCAATGGACGCAACTGTATTTTTGCCGGAGCTTTGTCTTCTGCATTTTTGCTCCTGTGCAGTTTGAATGCACATTTCAGGTGCAGCAAAAACCTGTATCCCCCCCAAGTGAAAAGTCTAGATAGTTTTAATGATCAGAGATGTGTAAAACTGTGCGGCTCTAATTCGAGTACTTTTTTATTAAGGAAATTGAGATATAAGATATGGCGTCCGCAAGAATTATTTTGGTCCGTGTATTCTGATTGACGATTTAGTGAAATGTAGCACGTAAAATCTTTCGGTGACACATCCCATTGCGCTAAGATCAATAAAAGCACCCAAAGTATAGTTCAAGTAGCGACTACAAAGCCGGTGACTAGAACAAGTGGTACTGACACTAACACGCCATAATCCACTATCCTATACATGAGTATTCTTACCAATATCACTTGCTTTTCACACCGCGGCATGCGAATATATTATTTACTACAAACTACCTAACCAGTGCGGTACACCGTCCTCTTTGAGGAAATGGTTATTTATTAAGCACGTAAAAAATCATCCTGCTTTTATTGCAACTGAACTTCATCGCCATATTCACAGAAACATGTCCTTCCACCCAGTGCTGAAGCAGCTAAACCAAGTTCACGTCACGCCTCTTTCTTCATGATCGATTTCAGTACTAGGCTTAAACTTCGTAACCCAAGTTCTCCTTCACTTCAGGTCTTCCGGGAACAATATTGTAATAATCTCTCATCCCCCTATATGTTCCATACGTTGTGTCCATTTCATCATTATAGTTAATGACATTAGGTGGTGTGCAAATTATTAGAGGAACCCTGGTAAAGATTGTAGTACTGAACGTCAGGTTCCGTAAAAAGGTACCAAGTGATCCTGTTACAGGCCCGGTGTGGCCCAGAGGGTGGGTAGAGGTATAGCTCTACTCTTCCACGACCGCGGCACTAGAAGGTGGTGAGTGGTCAGCAGCTCGCTCCTGCTGCACTTTATCCCCTGGAAAGACCCGGTACCCATTTTACAGGAGGATGGGTGGGCCCCAGAGCCTGTCTGGACGGGCGGAAAATCTCGTCCCTACCTGGATTCGATCCCAGACCTTCCAGCCCGTAGTCAGTGGCTACACCGACTGAGCTACCGGGCCCACCAGGTTCCATAAAAGGCAGCGAGTTTCTTAGCAATAGAAGGAGTATTTTCTATTCAGAGACGAAACCACTTTACCAAACGATGTTTCTTATTTACGTAGTTCACTCACCAACAAATGCACTATTTATTAACTTGGCCAAAAGTTTAAAATTTACATTAAAATACACAATAATATCGCTCCTACGTGTTTTGGTCTTTAATGACCATCATCAGGGAGCTTTATTTGTACCTAACTAAAGTTATATTTATGTTAAAACATTCGGTAAAATTACGTCGTTGTATGTATTAAGTGATGTGGCAGCATGTCGTACAGCGGCATGTGTGTTGTGTGCAGTGCAGAGTGCAGAGTGAGGCATGCTGCCACATCACCTAATATATATAACGGCGTAAATTTACCGAGTGTTTTAACACAAATATAACTTTAGTTAGGTACAAATAAAACTCCCTGATGATGGTCATTAAAAACCGAAACATGTAGGAGCGATATTATTGTGTATTTTAATGTAAATTTAAAACTTTTAACCAAGTTAATAAATAGTGCGTTTGATGGTGTGTGAACACCGTAGATTTCAAAATGCACGGTGCAACGATAAAAAAGATGCTCCTCATTGTGTGCTTCCTTTCAGTCTCTTTTTATGTGCCCACACTTGAGCCCAAATATTCTCCTCAGTATATTTTAAACACGTACACAAAACATATTTCTTTCCCTACGGCGAGAAACCAAGTAAGTAAAATTACACTTTGTATATTTTTATTTTAAGACTATTAATACTGTATGTAAGGCAATAAGTTTTTTTTTTATTCAGCTCCATTTCAAATTAAAATCGATTGACCCGAGCAGTAAGACAGCCAACTACATTTCATGGTCTCTACAGGCACGACTGGAGACGCGCTCATTACATAAGCCAAAACAAGTTATAGCTATAAATATGGGCCAACACGCTCTGGCGATTCCAAGGTTCCTATGAACTCTTCCTTTCAAAACGAAGGACAAGTCGGCCGCAAGTAAACAGATTACAATTGGTCAGATTACATCAGCCCTCTGTGGCATCTACGGCTTAACGGAAGTAAAAAGTAAGAATCGACCAGCACATTCAAAACGGAACACCGGAAAATAAAATAAATTTTTGGAAATTTTTTTGACCAAGCATATGTTCTGTATTTTTCGGTCTAGTCAAGTGGTAAATCGCAAGGTGCTTTTCTCGTGGCTCGCTGCAGTTCATCAAAAATAAAATCATGAGAAATTCACTATTCTGAATAATTTCACATGGGTTTTACCAACTACCTCCATGGAGCAGAGTCCCTCAGCTTGTCAAAAAAATCCCTGAATTTTATGAAACCAGGAAGTTTATTGCAGTGTTGACAAGGCCGCATCAGAACCACCGTGTCAAACTTCTTATTGTGCTGGTCTTTGTGATGTAGATTTATTACCTCTGCCCGACCACCAAGCTAGAGGACCACTTCTTGTCGGCTGTCACAGAGTGCTTGTTAAGTATACTTGTATTAACACTAATTTCTATATTGGGAGGCCGTCTCCTCCACAAAAACCTGAAGATGCATCATGCTGTAGTGACAAGAGGCCCACTCAATACGCATTGTATTCACCTGTACAGGGATGTAAAACCGATTTTCTAAGACTTATTAAGATCATTTAACCATTATTATTATTATTATTATTATTTTATTGGGGACCGCGGTAGCACAGTGGTTAAGGTGTTGTGCTACAAATCGGAAGGTCGCTGATTCGATCCCACTATGGCCCTGGGGTCGATTCAGCCTCTAACAGAAATGAGTACCAGGAGCATTTCCTGGAAGTAAAAGCGGCCGGTGCGTAAGGTTGAAAACCTTACCACCATCCTGTGCCGTTGTCATGAAATCTGGGAACCTTAACTTCCTGGAACCCTCTGGGCCACTCCAGGCCTGTAACGGGACTGCTTTACCTTATTATTATTATTATTAGTAGTAGTAGTAGCAGTAGTAGTGCAGGTGGTCAATCTGCTTTATCATTGCAGTTTTTACAAAGTAATTCCAATTGCCGTCCATAATTATTGTGGACTACAGAAACTTGCAGCAATATGTGATGTTGCGTACTCGTTGAATGTTGTTGGTGTGGCTGTTTCATTTCAAGCTGTGCACGAATTGGTGTTATTGTCACCTGTCCCGCATACCATTGCTGCTTGATTTCATACGCTAATTTGAAATGCTTCTGGTTGTACTGTTATATACCATTCAGGGTACATGTTTGTAACTATTAAGATGGCGTATTGAATTATTCTTTGCTCTGTCATTTAACGTAAAATCTGACATGCTTTGCTTAATTTTATTCAGTTCTTGCATTAACTTTTGTACCTTTCGTCTTCTGTAACTACTTACTGGTGTGGGTGGTGTGTGACTAAGATTCTTATTAAGATTTTTTTTCAAGAATATGGTTAGTTATATTATCATGCCTTCTTTTGTACTGCATTTATGCTAAACCCTTAGAATGATGTAATATGTTGTGCGGTTCCCTTATGACAGGCATGTGTTCTGCGCATTTCTGATTAAACTACAGGATCACTAATAACACACTTTCTCTAATTTAATATGTTAATGGCCTGCTCCTGCATCTCTATTAAAACGGGCCTCATTTCTTCATGAAGCTACCCATGTTTAAAGCATGCGTTCCACGCAGGTGTGCGTAAGTCATAGTTCTGACAGTTCTTTTAATTTCTTCTGATATTATTAGAGTTTCGAATTCACCAGTACTGCCTTGCACACTTAATTGTGTGTAGTTAGAGTCAGCAGTACAGATGCTCGATAAATTTCTGGAACACTGCTCTTTAAGAAGAAACATTCACGGGGAAAGATGACTTATTATATTACGGACGGATAATGCAAATAATACGTCTTGCTTGTTCTACATTGAATGAGGACGATACATCTGTACATCTGTACTCTGTCCATGTTGTTACTCTACATCTCTGGACACTTTCCAGTTCTTTCTTTGACTGTGATTTTATTCCAGACAAAGGTAAACGTGAAGTAGTCCATGGACAGACCTATTACAGACCCAGAGGGTTTCAGGAGGTTGAGACATTCGGCACATGGTGGTAAGGTTGTCAACCCTACGCACTCATTTCTGTTACAGGCTGAGTCGACCCCAGGGCCGTAGTGCGGCCGGAAGGATTATGTCAATGAAAAATTCAAATGACTCAACTGGGAATACAACCAGCAACTTTCCGGCTTGTAGCGCGTACCCTCCCCTACCCCCTCCCCCTCCCAAGCCAGCAAGCAAACAACAACATAAATAGCATACGTGTTTTTTGTACTGTTAAGTCTACGGTTCAGTTTTATTTCTGTCATATTGTTTAGTCACCGGTGAAATTTTTTAGATAAATGTTTGAGTTTAGTAGGCTTATGTTCTAACCGTCGTTCTTGCACACACCGCGGGTATTTGTAGGTGTCGTGTGGATCGGGACGGCGTAATCGGTAAAGCGGCTCGCTACTAGCCGGTGCCACCAGCCTCCTATACGATGGGTGCTGGGTCATTGCCGGGGGTAAAGCGGCCGGTGCGTGGAGCTGAACATTCACCCCTATGTAGCGCCGAGGTTAAAGAAAGAGTAGAACTATACTCTTACTCCCATTCTGGGCCTTCATGGCCTGTTCTACAGTGAGCTTTACCTTTACCATTACCTTTACCATTACCTTTACCATTACCTTTACCATTACCTTTACCATTACCTTTACCATTACCTTTACCTTTACCTTTACCTGTTTGTAGGTGTCATAGCTTTAACTCTCTCCCCTTTATTAGTTGCTAAATTTACCAATACTTGGCTTCCAGGCCCAGTGTTCAGAGTTCAACATTATCCAAACCAAACTTAATCCGACAGGATGTGAAAATAAATTCAGTAAATTTGTTGTGTGTCGTTTTATTTACTGGCGGCATGCTATTTGTTTAATCGTTTGTTTTATGTTGCTGTTCTTCTTAATAGCGTATCCATTCATTATTCTAGATACTGGGTTAAAGGCAAGACAGAATCATATTGACTGCACGTAACCTTGAAACCCCCCTCTACATGTAGGTACACATATTTTGATTGTTTCCTTCATTTTTCACATAACTATTTTATTCCACTATTGCATCACCTACTACACGACTGTTGTAATCACAGGATGTATTCTATTTTTTTAAGTTCATGGTTCCGTGCATCGTAATTCAATGTGAATAAAAACCCAACCAGATGCAACAGTATGCAGATATTTATTTAATGCAAAGCCACTCTACATGTTTCGGGTATCACAGCACCCATCATCAGGAGTATTAAGAACTGTAACCGCAGCCTCCGGTACAGGTCATATTTCTGGTACCGCTACTTCCCTCCAACGTGGCCTGATCGGGACTGATCGGGACTGGTCCCGATCAGGCCACGTTGGAGGGAAGTAACGGTACCAGTATTATGACCTGTACCGGAGGCTGCGGTTACAGTTTTTAATACTCCTGATGATGGGTGCTGTGACAGCCGAAACATGTAGAGTAGCTTTGCAGTAAATAAATATCTGCATACTGTTGCATCTGGTTGGTTTTTTATTCACATTGATGTATTCTATGTATTTTTAGACGTCTGTAAGCCATATGTGTGGTACTGAATTGAAAGCCATTCTTTAATGAAAGCAGCATCTATGTGTGTATCTGTTCATCACCACTAAATCTATGATCTGTAGCTCCTATTTGTCCTTTACCTCCTGACATGCAGTCCATTTGTTTTCCGGGCAAGATTGCCATATATCTGAATATGACCTAAATAAGTGCAATATATGCTTTTTGAAACAGGGCACGCGGCGGCGCAGTTGACTGAGGCACTGCGCTACAAGCCGGAAGGTAGCGGTGTCGATTTCCGATGGTGTCAATTGAATCTTCTATTGACATAATCCTTCTGGTTGCACTATGGTCCTGGGCTCAACTCAGTCTCTAACAGAAATGAGTACCAGGAATATTTCGGAAGGGGTAAAGACGACCGGTGCGTAAAAATTGATAATCTCACCACTTTTATGTGCCAATCGTCTTGACATCTGGGATCCTCAAACTCCTGGAACCCTCAGGGTCTGTCCAGGCCTGTAGAGGGATTGCTTTACCTTTTTATATGCTTTTGACAGCATGTTACTACATGTTACTGTGTCGTATGATACGCTCTTTGTCAACGAACAGCACGTGTCCTTGATATAAAAAATGCAGATGCTTATTCCAGGTTTTACAGAAATTAATGGTTAAGCCGTTTCAAATATTTGCTTGTAAAAGTAGAGTTCTTGTATGCACCAATGGTTATGTATATCATCACTCTCGGAGGTTTTCCAGTTGTGCCCTCTTATCAAAACTTCCTGCAATATATTCAAAATTAGTCTGTTGTTGTACTGGTGAAATATTTTGGGTTGTCCAGCACAATTCACTTATTGTTACTACCAGGCTAATCGTGCAAGCTGCAGTGCCGACGCAGTTCTGTCTTTCCGACATCAAGACTGCAAAAAGTGGTGGTCACCTTCTCATCAGAGGAAATTCGATTTAGGGAAGCAGCACGGTAAAATTGACAGCAGTTTTCGCTAGACCTTTTTTAGGAGAAAGGCTTAAAGGTCAGCGGCGGGATCTTGTGCATGCGGCAATGAACCTTAAGGTGTCACAAACGGAGGTATATTCTTGACCAGCACAGGAAAACTGCTCCTTGGAGTAAGGCAGGAGGGTAGAAGGAGTGCAGATTTTCAACAACGACATGTCGGTTCAGCAATTTCTCCTCCCAGCATTGTCTAGCGTCATGCCTAAAACAGCATGGCATGACAGCGGGTATGACAAGTTGTTTGTAACTTTCCTTGTTTATGTTGGAAGTTTTCCACTACTGAAAAATGCGTCTTTCAGCGTGAGAAACGTTCTTTAAATGCGTTCTCGTACAAAGTTCACTAAAAGAAATGACGAAGATATAATGAGGTCTGCGTTTGTCTCCTTCGGTCAGCTGGTTTTGATGGATCTCCACTTACATATAAACGACTCATCGTAAAATAGTATTACATGAAATAAAGTGGTGATACCTCGGCTAACGAGTGACCCTGCTAAAGAATTTTTCGGCTAACGAAGATTTTTTTCGCTGTTTTTCGGACTCGGCTAACGAATATGGATTCGGCTAATGAATGTTTTAGTGGATGCGCGCGCTAACATAGAGCAGCAAACATGAACGGTCGGGCCATTCCATGAGCTCGTTTCGGCTAACGAATGTGATTCCGGAACAAATTATCTTCGTTAGCCGAGGTATCATTGTATGCATTTTCACACTATAGTAATAAGTGTTTCACTTAGTTAAAAGACTATTTTTGGATGAACTACCAGTACGCACGCTTTTCAATTCAATATAATGCGTAATAGAGGGTTATTCGAAATGATTGTCGGGGTTTTAACAACTTGTCATACACACTACACTTGAGATAGGAGTATATGTGTTTTTTTTTTGTTTAATAGAACAACACTCCAAGTTTTTGTTACATACTTTACAGGTGCTCTATATGTGCACCCTTTGTGATTCCACAAATATCAACACGATAATCGAGTTCGTTCCAAACTGTTTGTACCATGTCAGCGGTGATGGTTTCAATGGCGGTTCTGATTCGTACCTTCAGTTCGAGGATACACACGCACACTGTCTCTTGAAACTGTGCATACCACCTTCGAATGGAATTGTCAGATGGTGGTTGTTTCCCGAATTTGGTGCGGAATTGTCGCTGCACAATTGTACCCCGATAATCTTTTTGAATAACCCTGTATTTAGACTATGTATATGGATTAAAAAGAATGCACAATACTGTTCTAGAATTTGTTGCAATAAAAGTTAAAGCAACGAAAATTTCTGTTGTAATATCTATGCAATATGTTTGCTTGTAACATAATTGTACATACTGCAGTACCTTCATATGAAGGATAGAATCTCATTTTTAGCGCGTTCACATAGTTTAAAAAAACAATTAGCTGTCCTTCCGCGTGGAACAACTCGGCTCCAACTAGACGGATTTTCACGAAAATTTATATTCGAGAATTTTTCTAAAATCAGCTGAGAAAATTAAAGTTTCATTAAAATATGACAAGAATAAAGAACACTTTACATTAAGACCTATGCAATTTAAGATAGTATCTCGCAGAATTCGTCTTAGAATAGGGAATGTTTCAAACTTTGTAGAGAAAATGAAACGACGCATCTGATGTTCAGTAAGCTTTTACCCCCAAAAATCGTACTGTTTACGAGATAATGTGGAAAAACATGGGATAGCCGGACAGGCCACAGAAGACATTATGGCGCATGCGCTTTGCGTGCTGGATAACTAAGGCTACAGACAGACACTCCGTACTTAACACCTAGTGGTTTCCCACAGCAACAATAGTTACGCGAACACACCCCACTGTTATGTTACACGTACGAACACTGCCTGTCTCTTTACGCAATGTTCTGCAAGGAAACGAGAGAAATATAGAGTCTGAACAATGCTAAAAATTCAATATAGTGCTGAAATGTTTAAAAGACATTTTAAAAATCTTCCTGCTTCACCGCAGATCACCCTTATGACCCACCCCCCACCCCCCCCCACCCACCCACCCCACACCCCCCACCCCCCCCCCCAACACCACCCCCCC
>Ga0123355_10011925_pt1 | contig 13434 bp, 10 predicted proteins | sample TergutEmb28metaG_3_FD_89872 | JGI IMG/M metagenome (GOLD analysis project Ga0123355, IMG submission 89872) | Embiratermes neotenicus P1 segment gut microbial communities from Petit-Saut dam, French Guiana - Emb289 P1 | ecosystem: Host-associated > Arthropoda: Insects > Digestive system > Gut ...
CGCGACAATAAACAACGCACCACCGCCAATTAGCAAGCCCAGATTATCTTCATCAAAATTGGTGGCAATCAGAAAAAATAACGGGCTTGTTGGTTTTAGCAATACAATCTCGAAACTGCCCTCTCGCACATGTTGCATTGTCGCCCATAAAACTCCACCAAACATCAATCCCGCAATTCCATTTGAAAGCGTAAAAACAGATTGAATCAGCAACACCTCAAAAAATCCCCAGCTAGGAAAACTTGCGCCAGCATTGTAAATCAAAACAGTGACAAGCGGAAACAACAAATTAAACCCAAGCGTAATAAGAAGGGAAAGCAAAAAATTAAGCCGATAAGCCGAAGCCCGCGCAAAAGCGGCACTAACACAGCTTTTGTAAACAGAAAGAAAAATCATGCACCCACCGCCGTAAATCGTTTCATAGCAAATTTATTCAAAGCTTCTGCAAACAGAAACACTACAATCACCGCAATCGCTTGAATCCCAACAATATGAGGGATAGGCACATCAACGCCACCAAGAGAATACCGACCAAGAAAAACCATAGCAGGAACATAGGAAGTATACTGAAACGGCAGAAAAAACTGAACCCATTGAAGCGGCAACGGAAAGAAAACCAGAGGAATCAGTGCGCCAGAAAAAATCCCACCCAGCAACGAATAAACCGACCTAATCCCACCAGACTGCACCACCCAAAACGAAGCCAGCCCGATACAGTAATTCACATAAAAATTCATCAAAAAAGCCAGCGCAACGGAAACAAGCACCCAACCAAGATAAGCAGGGCGCATGTCAATTCTAAAAACAAACATAAAAATCAAGTAGCACGGGATAAATTCCACAACAAGCCCCAAAATCCGATGCCCCACCTTTTGCGAAAGCGCGAAAAAACTATGGTTAATCGGACGCAGAGAGAAAGTCAAAAACTTGCCTGTACGCACCAGCATTGACAAATTCCAATCGGCAAAATCCATCACAAGATAGCCAATTAACGCCGTTGCCGCAAAGTATCTGATTACTTCCTCAAGTTCCATGTTAGGCATTCCCGCACCCGAAGCAAACACAGCCGTCCAAATAAAATACTGCACGATAAAAAAGATAGGCCCTACAAAAATAGATACCATCGAATGGCTACGATACGCGCCCCATTCCTTAAACGTAACGAAGGCAACAGCGGCGCAAACGTCCAGTTTTTGTAACACTATTTCAGCCCCGACCAGATTACATTTATTGTGTTAAACAACGCCTGCACAACCCAATCTGCGTTTTCTGTGAATGGCACAAACCACGCGGCAACCATGTCTTCTTGTGGGTCAACGTGTAGTGCGGATGCTCCTGCACCTTCGTGCGTAACGGTGCTTTCCGAAAATAGAAATGGCTCGTCTAAACGCATGTCAAAACCTGCGCAATAGCTTCGGTTTGCGTTCGCACCCCAACATTTGTTTGGTAGGTTGACACGCTGTTTTAGCATTGCCTCTATTCCCTTGCGCCCCAAAATGCGGGAGTTGCTTCGCCCTAGAAATAAGTTCCCGAAAAGGGTCATGTCGTATGCAGTGCCTATCATTGCCCCCGAAGTACCAGGCATTTTGTGAATCTCCCTAGTGGACGGTTCTACAGTGCCGTTTATTACGTCGCTCACATCTTTTTCTACATACTTATTACATATAATCGAACGCCGCGCCAATTCTGGAGTTAGCTTGAAACAGGTGTCGTTCATTCCCAGCGGCTCTATTATGTTTTGCATAATATAATCATGCGCAAACTGACCTGTCACCTTGCTGATTACTTCGCCAAGAACCATGTACCCAAAACTTGAGTACGACCATTCTTCATTCGGACGGGTACGAACGCCGCTTCCTATTACTCCCAGCGCGGCGGTAAGCCAATCAAAATCGCCATCTTCTTTTTTGTGATTCTTCAATGCGTTATCCATCAACGACCAGTAACCATGCTGATATTTATTTTCATAAACGCCACTATCTGCGTGTAACCCAGACGTATGAGTAAGTAAGTGCAACAAATTAATAGCGTTATAAGGCGGAGTGTCAAACTGCGGCAAGAAGTCACGCACAGGAGAATTAAGCCGCACAAGCCCATCTTCAACCAGCTTCATTATTGCTGTTGCGGTTATCACCTTCGTCATGGACGCAAGCCAACGGACATCATCAGGCTGAGCGGGGGTTGTGTCTTCTGCACGGAAGCTTCTTTTCCCAACTGCTCCATGCGCAAAAACCTTTCCGTGCCGCGTAAAACAGTACATTGCACATTGAATAAGCCCGTCGTCTATGATGCTTTGAAAATGCCTATTCAAAACATCTAGCCGTCCCTCGTCGTAACCTACCTCGTGCGGTTCAACGTCAACTTTTCCCTGCGTGAATATCATAAGACTTCCTCCTTTTGCCACGGTTTGAAAATTATAGTATCACAAACAGAATAGGTCAAGATAAAACTTGATTTTAACGCCGTTATTTTAACGCCGATTACATGCATTGTGCACCACGCATACGCCACGAAGCCAGATACTATTTTCGCGGCAACAAAAAAGGCTGTAGCATAATGCCCAGCCTCTTTGATATATGAAATGCCAAAAACAAATGTTTTCGCACTTCCGTATGAAAAAATTAATTTCTTGTGTATACGAAAACCATATCAGCAGCTATTGTGCTATCTAAGGTAAGTTCGTTGCCTGCAATCGAATAGTTCCAGTCTGCCGAGCTTGAGCAACGCGCTGGCGTTCTGCAAATGTCTGGTGTGAGGCATAGGTGCAATACGCTGTTGTTTGTCCACCACATAATAGACGAGCCAATCATTGTACCACTTCCATCAGCATTCAAAACATAGTAGTCTAGGCCTTCCCATGCCCATGTGCCTACTAAAGCTGGAGTGCGTTCTACTGATGCATTGTTACCACCACAGGCCACAAACAATGTACCTGCAATTACTAGCATTGCTAAAACTAAAAGCTTTTTCATTTCTACTTCCCCTTTTCCTCTATTTTTATTGTTTATGCCATTGGCACAACGCTTTAATATATACCGTATTGTGGCGTTTATGTCAAGATGTGGTCAAGCCCTTCGTCTGCCAGCGTCTTGACCGCCAACGGAATAGCATTATTATTCCGCGTATGCATTCGTCAAGGGCAGTACCTATTACAATTCCGACTACACCTAGATTGAACACAACACCAAAAACGAATCCACCTAACGCGCCAAGTATCCACATGGTACAAATGCCTACATACATTGGAAATTTAACATCACCAACGGCCCGCAACGAGCCAATTATAACCATGTTAAACGCCCGACCTATTTCCAAAAATATAAACACAAACAACACCCACCGCCCCGCTGAAATTACTTCGGGGTCATCTGTGAATATGCCCAGCAATGGTTCAGAAAATATAAAAAATGTAATCGCAACCAGTATTGACGAAGTAGTGGCGATTTTAAGAATCTTCAAGCATTTTTTGTAAATCTCATCATATTCTTTCGCGCCCATCAAATGCCCTATTAATATTTGCCCGCCCTGCGCAAGCGAAAACGCTAGAAGAAACATAAATACGTTTAAAGCCCTACCATATATTCTTGTGGCTAAAGCCGCCGCACCCATGGTTGCCACAACAGCAGTCAGAAAAGTTTGATAGCCAATGTACGATAAATTTTCGCCAGCGGCAGGAATACCAATTCGCAAAATCTGTTTCGCGTACTTGAATGGAAATGCTCGCAACTGTACACGTTTAAGCGGGTTTCCTACGCGCTTATGTACTAGGAAAAACCCAATACCAATTGCCGCCGCACGGCTAATTACCGTTACTGCCGCAACACCTGGCACGCCCAAAACAGGAAATCCGAAAGGCCCAAAAAGAACAATAAAATTACCAATGATGTTAATTACATTCATCGAAGCGGTGGTAATCAGAGTGTCTCTGGTGCAACCATAACTGCGCAAAATCGCGTTTGTTCCAGACAACAAACCTTGCAGAAAAATAAATCCGCCCACGATTAAAAGCACGGTGCTTGCGTAATCGCGAATTTCTGGGTAAAGGTCGGGCATAGTTCCAAGAATCAGACCTCTGCCGAATATAAACACCATACTCAAAACCGCGCCAAACACCAAATTACAATAAAGCGATACCCCCGATACCCTTTTCGCATCAGAAGATTTTTCCGCGCCCAAATACTGCGCAATAATCACCGACGAACCCACCGAAACAAATCCAAAAATAGTGATAGCCATTTGCACAAACTGGTTTGCAACCCCAACAGCAACAACAGCTTCGTCGGAGTATTGACTAAGCATAAAAACGTCAACATTGCCCATTAGCATAAACAACAACATTTCTATAAAAATAGGCCATGTGATTGCCCACAATGAAAGTTTTTTCGTGTCCATTATAAATCGCTTCTCTCCATAGTTTTGCTTGAACGTACAGTATATCACATTTATAATGGAAGAACGAATTTTTAAAGCGATTTCGTTTGAAAGTGGGGGTTTTGTAAAATGCCAATTTTTAAATTAACAGAAGGTTCGTATCTTTTTCCACCAACCGCGCTTGCGGATTGCGACGGGCTTCTGGCGTATGGCGGTGACTTATGTATAGAGAGATTACTCAACGCGTATTCCAGCGGGATTTTTCCGTGGTACAACCCTGGTGAAGAAATTCTATGGTGGTGTCCACAAGAGCGTTATGTAATTTTCCCCAAGGAAGTGCATGTGTCGCGAAGCATGAAAAAACTAATCGCAAAAGGAAATTTGCAAACAAAAATAAACACAGACTTTTCAAAAATTATCAACACATGCCGAATGACTCGCGAAGGCGAAACATGGATTACCGACGAAATGGAAGCCGCATACAATGCAATGTTTCAAGCGGGGTATGCTATGTGCGTTGGTGTTTACGAAAATGAAACTCTAGTAGGCGGGCTATATGGCGTAGTAATTGGCAAATGCTATTTTGGCGAAAGCATGTTTTCGCAGGTGGCAAGTGCTTCTAAGTTAGCGTTAATCCGCCTATGCGAGGAACTGAAAAACTTTAACTTCATAGACTGCCAATTTCATACCCCGCATTTAGAAAGCATGGGCGGGCAGTATATTCCGTGGCAAAAATATAGACGTTTACTACGCGAAGGAACTGCACCCTTCGCGTAAGAAGTAAAGCGAACGGCTTTCAAAATGCCGTTCGCTTTATGCACACAGCCAACCCATTCAGAATAAACTATCAAAAGAAATTACGTGAATGGGAGCGTGAGAAATGAGCGGCATAGGCGGAATAGTAGGATACGGAGTAGGAACATTAGCGGCGGCGCAAGTATGTGACGGAATGCTAACGGCATTAAAAGGGCGCGGAGCAGATATACACGGGACATTTATATCAGAAGAAGTATGTTTAATATACGCGGGCAACACGCGAACGGATATAGGAAAGCAACCAATAAGGGCATCGTTGGGGAATAAAGCGTATGTGCTTGTATTTGACGGAGAATTATACAATAAGGATGAATTGCAGAAAGAACTTGTCACAATGGGGTATCGTTTTGCAGATGCAAGCGACGCGGCCATCGTGTTAAGTGGCTACATGGCATGGGGGGAAAGCTGCGTAGATAGAATGAACGGTATTTTCGCGTTCGCGCTATGGGACGGTACGCAGTTATTTATTGCGCGAGACAGGCTTGGTTTGCGACCTATGTATTACTCGGTTGGGTCGTATGGGCTTGTGTTTGCGTCTACTATTCGGGCGATTCTTGCACACCCGCGAGTCAAGCCTGTTATTGGCGAAGAAGGCGCGGCGGAGATTCTTCTGCTAGGGCCAGGGCGTTCGCCTAGTTGCGGAATTTTCAAGGGAATTAGCGAGCTTTCCCCTGGCGAGTATGGAATGTATATCCCTGGGCAGGGAATGAGGATTCATACCTACTGGCAGCTAAGGGCGCAACCCCACAGCGACAATTTCAAAGAAACAGTGCTAAACGTGCGTAATTTATTAAAAGATGCAATAGCGCGCCAAAGTTTTGGAAAAGAAAAGATGGCAACGCTATTATCAGGTGGGCTGGATTCCAGCGCGGTTGCGGCGTTATCTGGGTGTAAATCAAGCTATTCGGTGGATTACATTGGCAATGACAAGCATTTTAAGCCAACAGCATTTCAGCCCGAAAGCGATAATGAATATATAAATCGTATGGTAAGTTCATTCGGCTTACGTCATAAGCGCGTAGTTCTGGGCAATGACGAACTAGCCAACACACTAACCGACGCAATGATTGCACGCGGTCTACCCGGCATGGCAGATGTAGATTCCGCGTTATTGTTGTTCCTAAAAAAAGTCGGGGAGACTGTACCATTCGCATTATCGGGCGAAGGCGCAGACGAAATTTTAGGCGGTTATCCGTGGTATCAAAGCATCGACGAAAACTCCGAACCCGCAAAAACTTTCCCATGGTCGCAAGCAGTAGACTACCGCGCAAAATTCCTATTACCAAACCTAGTGAAAGACCCAGAAGAATACGTGCGAAGCCGCTTTAAAAAAGCCATATCCTCCGCAGAAATCCTATGCGACGACGAGCCAATAGAAAAAAAAATCCGCCAAATGTATACGCTAAACATCAAATGGTTTTTGCAAACCTTGGCATGTAGAAATGATTCAATGGCGGCGGCGGCGGGGATTTCGGTGCGTGCGCCATTTTTGGATTATCGCCTAGTAGAATATTTGTACAATGTACCATGGGCATTCAAAAATTTCAGCGAGCGCAAAAACGAAAAACGCGAAAAGGGTCTTCTGCGCGAAGCATTAAAAGGAGTATTGCCCGAAAAAATTCTAACGCGCAAAAAAAGTCCGTTTCCAAAAACTCACAATCCTGCTTATTTAGAGCGAGTTAAGGGAATGCTAGAGGAAGTAATGGAAGACAAAAACGCTCCAATATTTTCGTTAGTATCGCGAGACGCGTTATCGGAGTTATTGGACGAAAGCAATTTGTCAAGCCGACCAAACTGGTATGGGCAGTTAATGTCGCATCCGCAAACAATATCGTATTTCCTGCAAATTAACGCGTGGATGAAAGAATTTGCTGTTAGCGTCGAAATTTAAATGTATACATCTTGCGAATTGTGGCGAATGTGGTAATATAGAGAACAAAAACTACACGCAATGACCTAGGAGGTCTTAATATATGATTGATTTCAAAGAAGAAATAGGCAAGTACAAACCAATCCGTTCCGTAGACGAGGTAGAAACTGCAATAAGAGACGAAGTTGTGGACATTATGGATTTATTGCAATACATTTCTGGCAAAACGGCAGGAGGGGACGCAGTTGAAGCAGTTGAAATGCCCTAATTGCCAAAAGCAGTTTGAATCTGGTACGAAGTGTCCCAATTGTAATGTGGACACCGTGCTTTATGTGCGAATAGTTAGACTCTCCGATAAACTGTACAATCAAGGGCTTGCGCGTTTAAAAGCAGGCGACATTCATTATGGAATGGAAGCTTTAGCAAAAAGCATTGCCATAAACAAAAACAATGTGTCCTCGCGAAATTTGCTGGGGCTTGCTTTGTATGAAACTGGGCATATAGGCGAGGCGTTAAAGCAATGGGTAATAAGCCAATCCATGCTGGAAGAAGATAATCCAGCAACAAAATACATTGAACTAGCAAACAAAAACTCAAGACAGCTAGAACGCCTAAACGATGCAGTAGGAATGTTCAACCAAGCCCTAGGGCATATAAAACATAAAAGTGATGACTTGGCGATTATCCAATTAAAAAAAGCCGTGGAAATCAATTCGCATTTCGTAGATGCACTAAACCTGCTGACATTATGCTACTTGATTCAAAACGACAGAGACCGCGCAACCTACGCCGCAGAACGCGTATTGGCTTTTGATGCGAATAATCCGATTGCGCTAAACTACTACGCCATTTTGAATCCTGGCAAACAAAGACCGTCGTCGCGTGCCGCGTCCAAACCAATTGGCCCAAAAAGCACTACGGAAGTAAAAGGCCCATACATGCCAGTAGAAATAGGCGAAAAAAAGCGACGCAATTTCCACTTAGCGGAAATGATTGCGTTTTTAATCGGCGTTCTTGTGACAGGCTTGATATGCTACTTCTTGATAATTCCAGACCGTGATGACCGCAGTGCTGTATATCTTCAACAGGCAGAGCAAAATTTGTTAGACGAAAGAGCTGCCCACCTAGCAGAACTACATGAAGTAATAACCGCACGCGACGACCTTCAGCATAACCTAACGTATTTAGAAGAACAAATGTCGGAACTACGTCTCGACCGCGACGCAGAACGCCGAATCAACCACGTAAACCAAGCATACTGGGCGTATCGCAACGAAGACCACCGCAGAGCCGTTGACCTAATCACCATGTTGGACGATTTTGAGCGCGCCCAACTACCGCCAGATATGCGCGACCATATAGAAACAATAACCGAAGGTTCGTATCCCGTTCTAGGCGTAAGTTACTACACCGAAGGATTAAGTTATTTCAACGCAAATAATTTTTACGGGGCATTACCAAACCTTGAAAATGCCGAACATTTCCTACCAGATGATGCAACACAACGAAACATGCTACTATTCATGCTGGGAACAATCTACTACCAACACAACAGAATTGACGAGGCATACGATACCCTAACAACCCTACGCGACCGCGCCGCCGCCGCAAACTTCCCAGGCTTCACAGGCGCGCAACGCACAGCATTCAGCAACATGTTAAACAGCGTAACCGCGCAACGATAGGCGGAGCGGGCGGCACGGCCGCTTTTCGCCGATTACATGCGCTGGCGGCTACGTGTACGTCTCGAAGCCAGATACTGTTTTATGGAAAAATAGGGCGTATTCCCACTTCCGTATTTAGGGGGAACACGCCCTTAAAAAATTTTTCAGACTTTTCCTAAGCACTCAGCGTAAATAGTTTCAAACAACATTATAAACTCTAGGAGGGTCTAAACATGAAGTCTATATTCAACTTGGACGAAAATATCGCGGCGGCATTAAGTTATGTACTTGGGCCAATTTCTGGCATTATTGTTCTGGTAATGGAAAAGAATAATAAATTTGTTCGTTTCCATGCATTACAGTCTACTCTGTGGTTTCTGATGCTTATGGTTGCCAGTTGGATTCTGGCGGTAGTTTCTGGCATTCTAGCAGGAATCCCCCTAGTGGGCCCGCTAATAGGTGGCATAATCGGCATAGTTCTTACAGTAGGTTCACTGCTATACTTTATAAGCAAAGTCTTCCTAATAATCAAGGCCTACTCGCAGGAGACATACAAACTCCCAATAATAGGCGAGGTAGCATGGGCACAAGTTAGCAAATAATAAATAATTAAGACCTTGGGGGAGAGGAACTTGTGAACAAGTTCCGCTCCCCCAAACCCCCTCTCCTCAAAACTTTAAAATTGCGCCTGTAGATAAGTGTGGAATCTTTTAAATCTCCACTCATCTACAGGCGCAATTTTAAAATTTTTTGATGGGGGTGTGGGGGAAACTTTTGTTTTACAAAAGTTTCCCCCACGGTTTTATCTCTTAATCTTTAAATCCTGAAATAAGCAACCAGTTGCTGTAGCATTTCGGATTGTGAGTTTAGTTCCTCTGCTGTGGCGGCGGCCTCTTGGGCAAATTTTGAGTTGTTTTGTACGGTGGTTGCTGTGTCTAGTAGAACGGAGCTTATTTGGGAAATCATTTCGGCCTGTTCGTTGGCGGCTGTGGTTATATTGTTGATTAGCGTTAGAACCTCGTTGGCGTTGGTAACGATTGTTTCTAGTGATGACGAGGTTACTTGGGCTATGGAAGTGCCAGATTCTACGCGGCTTATGGAATCGTTGATTAGGTTGGTTGTTTCGGCGGCGGCATCTTGGCTTCTTGCGGCTAGGCTTCTTACTTCTTCGGCTACTACTGCGAAGCCCTTGCCGTGTTCGCCAGCTCTGGCGGCCTCTACTGCGGCGTTTAGTGCAAGCAAGTTTGTTTGGAACGCAATGTCTTGAATTACTTTTATAATTTTGGAGATATTGCCCGACGAATCTTTAATTTGCATCATTGCGTCAAGCATTTGTTTCATTGCCTCGTTGCCCTCTTGCGCGTTGTCGGTGGATTTGTTTGAAAGGGTGTTTGCGTCTCTTGCGTTGTCTGCGAATTGACGGGTTTGAATATTGATTAGCTCTACGGAGGTGTTAAGTTCTTCAAGCGACGCGGCTTGCGTAGCCGAACCATCGGCTAATTCCATAGCGTTTGATGTAATTCGCTTCGCGCCTTCAAGCACGTACATTGACGCGGAATTGATTTCGCCCATAGCTTTTTGTAGTCTTTCGGAAATATTGTTAATCGAGGTTTTGATTTCGGAGAAGCTACCTACAAATTCGGTGGTAATGCGCTTGGTTAAGTTGCCACTTGCCATACCAGATAGCACAGATGAAACTTCTGTAATAACATCATCAAGTGTGTGTATGGTTTTGTTCACAGACTCTTTGATTACAAGGAAATCGCCATTGTAATCGCCTTGTACTTCCTTGTCAAATTCGCCTTGTCTTATGCTTCGCATTACGTCACGAATTTCTACAATGGGCGCGTCAACTGTTTCTAGGAATTTGTTTAGGTCTGCAACTAGGTGTCGCCAGCCGCCTTCGTATTTTGTTTCATCAAGGTGGAACTCAAGGTCGCCTTTTATTGCGGCGGCTTCCATCATTGTGTCAACGTCCTTTTCGAGGTTGTCCATAATGGCTTTAAGCGTATCCACTTTGGTGTTGAGAATGGCTTTTTTGCCAGGCATTTTTTCCAAGTGGAAGTCGAAATCACCCTTGCCCACTTTTGCAAGAATATCCATTAATGTCAAAATATCTTTTACTAAATTGTCAGCAACGCCGTTTAGGCTAACAACCATTTCCTTGTAGCCGCCTTGGTATCGGCTTTCGTCAATGCGATATTCAAAGTCGCCTTTAATTGCTGTTTCGTGACGGAAATTGGAAAGGTCGTTGTTGATATTTTTGATTGCATCAATAAGATTGTACATATCGCCTGTAAGAATGCCTACTTCGTCGCGTGTAATGTCGGCGCGATTCATGTTTACGTTAAAGTTACCATTGGACACGTTTTTAACCAAGTCAACAAGCCGTTTAAGAGGTCTGCTAATAGAACCAGACACCAACGCCGCCAATATAATACCAAGCCCAATAATTACAATCGAAACAAAACCACTGATTGCAAGGCTTATAAGCAAGTTTGTTTGGGCTAAGGTAACGCTGTTCGCGCCTTGGGTGGAGTTCATTGTTGTTAGCGCGTCAATATCAGCGCGAATTTGTGTTCCTATGGGCGCAAGGTCGCTGGACATAATTTCAAAAACACGGTCGTTTTCATTTGCCAACCCTGCTGGAATCAAGTCTCGCCGCACAATATCGGCGTAATCCGACATAGCGCGATTCAAAGTTTGCACCGTTTGAAACTCTTCCGCATTAAATATGTTACCTGCAAAAATATCGTAATACGCCCTCAAATGATGTAGGGATAAATTCAAGTTTGTTTCAAGTGCTTCTGCATGTCTTGCATTTTCTTCGGGAGTGGTTGAACGCCCAAGGTCACGCATTGCAGCACGCACATCACCATAGGCAATAGAAAACCTAACCATTTCATCAAATGGATAGGTGATTTGTTGGTAATTTCGCACAGTTTCATTCGCCAAATTACCCATAAACCCTAACGATACAATCGTAGGTATAGTAGTCAAAATTATAACCACCACAAAACACAAAAATAACCTACCTGTAATTTTCATATTTCTCACTGTAACAACACCCCTGTGCTTTAGAATTTTTTCCATACCATAAACAGCAAGACAGAACATGAAGCAATTTCATATAGCTTACACCTTGTCTTAGAACGTGCCGATTAGTATAACACACAATTATGTGACTGGCAAAAAAAAGCGGCAAAGCCATTTCACCGATTACCTGCATTTGTAATACAAATGTAATCGGCGGTGGGTATAGATGTGATAATCCACATGTTTACTAGACGTTTCTGCTTCTTTTCGGGAATTTCTTACTAAACTTGGCGCGATATTCGCCATAAATTACTAAACTTTTGCAAGTTAATTCCTTTTTGCATAACATATGTCAACGCCTTAGGAATTGACACAGACTGCTTCCCCTTGTATACTCACTTCCGCCAGACAAATTTTCCATCATCGCGCTACTGCCGCGTTGTACATAATAATTCTTTACGTCAGCGGGGGCAAAAGCGTAATAAATGAAAGGAGTGGAAAATGCGTAAAATAGTTGCACTACTGTTGACAGTTGCTATGGTGCTGTCATTAATTCCTGCGCAGCTTGTAAGTGCGCAAACCCCTGCGGGGGCGGCTTTTAGTCGCAGTTTTACCCCCAGACGTGCCGCGGCATCACCATTTATGATGTTCTCGGATATAGTTGCGCCACAAGTTACATCACCCGCGTCAATTGACGTATTAGATGCCACTGGCCAACACTGGGTAAGAAGTACCGATGCTGCGGATGGGACGTATGTAGCAGCTCAAGCGGTGTATTCTGTTGTGTTTGATGGGTTTAATTTTACATCACCCGTAGCTATTGGGTTAGGTGTAGAGCCTTCTCGTCAAAACATTAGCGGGCCACGTTATGCGTATGTACCTGCAACCATTGCTATGAACCCTGCGTTCCAACATCTTGACTGGGAAGGTCGTTTATACCCAAGCCCAGCACTTGATGGCACAGGCGTTCTTATGGTCGAGTTTGTAGCACTTAATGCAAGCTGGATGGCAGGCCCAAGAGATGTAACCATTACAGCACCATTCTACACAGAAGACGGCACAAGTTACGATATAACAATCGACTTCGTGCTAGACCTTAATCCGCCAAGTGCGATTCCGTCTATGACAGTAGCAAACGCACAAGGCACAATGTTTACAGGTAGCCAGAACAGTGTCAGTTTCAACATTACCACTGCTGGTATTCCAAGTGGTTCACATGAGCTTGCTTGGTTTGTAACTACTGCTGCTGGTACTCAGGCACAAAATGTTCCAGGCGTTACATTGCCTGCAACACTTAATGTTGCCGCAAATGGTTCTGCTACACTAACTCTCACTGGCACACCAACAACAGCTGGTACTTGGTACATTCACCCTGCGATTCCTGTAGCAGGTAGCTATGGGTTGTATGCATACCATTTTATTCGGTTGACTGTTCAGCATCCACCAACTGGTGGCGGCGGCGGTGGTGGAGGTGGCGGCGGCCAACAACAACAGCCTCCTGCGCAACAACCACCAGCACAACCTCCTGCGCAACCCCCAGGAAACACAACCAACGTTATCATCAACAATGTGAACAAGGTTGTTGTAAACACAAACGTAACAAATACCGTAATCGTGAACGTGATTAACGAAGCACGTCAAAAAGGTGAACGCCCAGTTGTAGAAATAGAACTGGAC